>Ga0123354_10005678_pt1 | contig 18243 bp, 18 predicted proteins | sample TergutLab28metaG_2_FD_97872 | JGI IMG/M metagenome (GOLD analysis project Ga0123354, IMG submission 97872) | Labiotermes labralis P4 segment gut microbial communities from Petit-Saut dam, French Guiana - Lab288 P4 | ecosystem: Host-associated > Arthropoda: Insects > Digestive system > Gut ...
CCGTCCAAAAAGATGCAACTATACACAGTTTATTTTACCTGTAAACCGCTGTACATGTTTCAGATGCATATACTGAGTACAGGCAAAACAGTCTCAACTTCACCACGATAGCGACAGGTGGCAACAACAGTTGACTTGTACCAGATGCTGTAGATAGAGATATTTGTGCTCCTGATGATGGGTGGAGAGATCACCCGAAACACGTAGAGCAGTTTACAGGTAAAATAAACTGTGTATAGTTGCATCTTGTTGGACATTAACTGACAAAGAATTGCGATGTGCGGTCCCATGATCATAAAACGGGGGGAGGGGAACAACAAATGTTCTGATTACTACTAACAGAATTCTGAATTCCACACCAAAAAAAAAACTATGCATCACTGCTACCTTGGCACTACAGAATAACTAGTTGTAGGCTGCAGCTCACCCATTGATGAAACACTGCCGACTGTGCATGATCTCAAATTTCTGCCAGTGTAAATGAGATGTTTGTTCTTCTGGGACACAAAGCAGCGCTAACTGGTAGTCACTTATTGACATTTCACGACAACTTAAGCTTGTGACCGTCTCCCAGTCAACGCTGTGTAACATCCCAGAAAATGAAGATCTCACTGCTGACAACTCATACTGTACTCCATGAAGCATGCAATACAAAAGGCAAATGTCAGACAGAAAGCTACTAACGTTTGTTCACTTGCTCAAACAAACAGAAATACAATAACACTCAATCTCTCACACTAAGTTAAAATAACCTCTACGTCTACTGGTAGAAGTAGTTCGAGTAAGTGAAGTTAACTTTCAAAATTATTCATTTCAAATTGTTCTCTAACTTTTGGCTTTTTACACATTTATTCTTTCAAAAGTAAAAAAATATAAACCTCTCATACATTCAGAGGATCTTGCTCTGATCCTACTCCACAGAAGTGTTTTTATATATGACGTCCTGTGCATAATATCACACCATCAAGACGTACAAGGAACGGACGTGAAGCTCCACCTACTCTCAATAGGCATTTGACTAACGCAAGTGGCTAGTTTCACATTCTGGTATACCCCGAGGAGTAAAACAAGCAGAGTATATCTGCCTACGATCAAAACAAATTAATCTGTACGTTCCATTTCCTTACACCTAGCATACTGCTCTCCAACCTAATATCCTGCATTTACCTGAACAGAAAAAAAACTTCACCTTCAAAAAATGACATGATCTCTCCTAAGAAACATGCCTGCAGCATATAGAAAAGTGATTTTATTTCTTATTTTACGCTTACTGTAATATCATGGTAAGTTACTATGTAGGCTCATAAATTTGTCAGTACTGTTGAGCAGACTTGTAAACTCTAACTCTGAAATGAAGGGGTATTTTATGTGGTACCACAGACAAAATGGTCGCATAGTGTGGCTCTTAGTCTTTAAATACGTCTTCATGTTACGCTGGCAAAAACTGCGCACACATTAGAAACATCAACCCACAAAAAGGTTAAAAAGGTTGTAGCCGATCATTTTTAGTATAGTTGTTTCTTAGGACTGCTGGTGTCATTTACGGACGGTTCATGGCAAGCGTTGTAAGTTAATCTTTCAACGTATATTCAGGACCTTTGGTGATAGGTTGGAGGGGAGGGATTTAAATGATAAAATGTTAGGAGCCGATAACGGACGCTAGCAGTCCGGTAAGGGAGTCAGTCGCGTACAGGCGTGGTGTAAGTAGGAGTACAGAGAAGTGACTGTGTCAGTTTCCTAGAAATGATCTGGTTGTTTAACTGGATATAGCGCTCTGTTATTTTATATCAAGAATAAATTGAGTAAATAAAACAATAAATTAAAAAAAAACTATATGTGATTCGGTGAACCACACCCGTTTCCTGAAAGAGGATCACCTACCAGAATGAGCATGTCGGGACAACAAAGTTATGAAGGGCGATCGTGTAGAAGGTTTACAAAAAATCAACATATCTGTGTCATCACATGTGACACAGACGAGTCCTTAGATGTTACAGTTGATGACAAGAAACATCTTTTAACACCACCAAATATGATTTTCTCACAACGGTATCACTGAGTATTCAGATGTTATTGGATATGACGTGTTACTGGGTAAGTGGTTCCTGATACTGTAAGGGCTACTCATCTAAGACTGCTGCTTGATCTTGACAATGAAGGCAGTACAATCCTTTGAAACGTCACGAGCCACTAACCCAGTAAGGTGTCACACTACACAAGACCTGAATCCTCATCCTGTAACAGGTCCATGCAAATATGTGCCTAATCTTTTGGCGCCGGAATTATTTTTTTAATTATAGCACATCCTGTATATAAAATGTGAATAATACAGGAACCAAATAAGTTAGAATTATGAAACAAACTGCATTTTGAAGAGAAAAAAACGGACAGTATACACCACGTTTAAAATATTCGGTACCTATATTTGTTGAATAAATATATGTGCTTAAATTGTTACAATGTAAACCAAGAAAAGACACACGCTTTGTTAGAATTACATTGCTGCTACAATACACATGAACTCCTACGTGTTTCAGGCCTCACTGACCCACCGACAGGAAGTGCACAATTGTACAAAACAGCCGTTAGAAGGATGCGTCACAACGCATGCAATGGAAAATGTAAATAAATGGGCTTAACTCAGTATTTAAACATAACGCAAATAAAATACAGGTTTTTTGAACATAACTTGGTTTTCGCATGATCGTTTTAAGAATAATTTTGTGATGCACTTTTCTTCTTCAGATTCGTGTCTAGCAACAGTGTATTCAAATTCAAACTTATCCTCATTTTTGGCACATTTGCATCCCTGAAAGGCACCTACTGAAATCACTCTGTCCATCGATATGCACATGATAACTCATGAATGGCTGAATGGACCTTCCAGAAGTATAATTTCTGTGAATTTTATAAAAATATGTGATGCCGTTTCAACTGCCACTGAGACCACAAAATTCTAACAACTACTTCACATGATGACCCAACTGCATTTCAGTTAGCATCATTCTTTGCACCCCTTTTCCGTAGACGTGCAGTTCTTGTCGTGCTTCGACACATACACAGAACTGAAAATATAACAGCCTCCTTATCATTTCAATTGTGTACCAAAAAGAGGAAAACTGTTACAGCCAACGTGCTTTTTTCCCTCCATACTGCAGAAACTGCACAACAGCCACACACAACATAAACTGTACATCAAGTGTACATTCTCTTAGCTTTCTACATGATCACCCTTTGTAACTTTGTTGTCCAGACGTGCTCAGTCTGATAGGAGAACCACTTACCGGAAGACCGGTGCGGTTCACTGAATCACCTATAGTTTTAGTTAATTTCTTTTTACTTATGCTTAATTTATTCATTTTATTCTTGATATAATAAATGTAGCGCTATATCCAGTTAAACAACTAGATCATTTTCTAGGAAGTTGACAGTCACTTCTCTGTACTCCCACTTACACCACTCTCGTACGCGAATGCTATCGCACTGGACTGCTCATGTCGGTTATCAGCTCCCAAACTGTTTCACCTTCACACTGGACTGCTAGCATCTGTTATCATCTACCATCCATTTTGCCTTTGAAATCTCTCTGCACAACCCCTCCTACCCATCACCAACGGTTGTGAACATATGTTGACAGATTAAACCCAAAATTTACGGCCATGAACCATCCATAACTGATGCCAGCAAACCTAAGAAACAAATATATCAAAAATATTCATCTACAACTTCTTACCTCTGAAAAAAGGGAATGTAAACCTCATCTTACAAGCAGATGAATCCAGCTAACTTTTCAACACATTAGAAATCTGATGAACTTGAGCACCTTACTTTTCTTGAAAGTTACTGTAAGCCATTAAATGTCATGACTGATGACACTGCAACCCTGAATTTTGAATCTGCAGTAGTATTACTTTATTTTCCAGACCAGAATACATAATGTCGTTACGGGTCAATTTTCCCTAAAATTCCTTTGTGTCGTTTGTTCTGCGCTATACCAGGTCCATGGGGTGATAGGACGGAGGAGGTTTGGTACATGGCAGGCCTCAAAATGAGTGTGCTAAATGAATTATACCAAAGAAAATGGAAATAGTAGATAATTTGATCCTTGCTACTTAGAAAAATTGTGAAAGAAGGAAAAAAGAGAAAGATTTACAGAAATCAGAAAATGTAAGCATGTTGCAGAAATAGCACTACACGGGTGGCAAAGTGATAAATAAATAACTAAAAAAAGGAATTGGAATGTCTACAAGAATGGCCAAATACGCAGCAAGTCAGCTATAATTCACACACATTATCATTGATTCTGCTGGAATGTCTTGGTGCTAAGGACCTGTAAAGAGGCATGAGCACACAACCCAGGATAGCATAGAAAATGCTGGCTGTGTATGGTAAGAAGATTTCTAGAATTCCAGAAAGTTGTGTTTCATTCACAGAAGAAACTCTCTTGAATTTGGTAAAAGGTAAAGCAGTCCCATTACAGGCCTGGACAGGCCCAGAGGGTTCCAGGAAGTTAAGGCTCATAGATTTCGTGACAATGGCACAGGATGGTGGTAAGGTTGTCAGCTTTATGCACCGGCCGCTTTTACCCCCAGGAAATTCTCCTGGTACTCATTTCTGTTCGAGGCTGAGTCAACCCCAGGGCCATAGTGCGATCGGAAGGATTTTATGTCAATGAAAAATCCACTGACACCAGCTGGGATCGAACCAGCGACCTTCTGATTTGTAGCGCAGCACCTTAACCACTGTGCTACCGCAGTCCCCCCCTTGTAGTTGGACTGGCAGGTAATAAGGATGAATTTTTCCTTCATTTCAATGTACTAGCAAACAAAACTGTGAAATTGAAGGTGATAACACCAGCATGATTAAAACTTCTGGACACAATAAAACCCACTACAGTGTTTCTTTCACATCATTTGCTTCAAGCACAACTCTGTCTGCCATGTTAATATTCAGAAGACAGATGAAGCATAAAGATGAAATTCTGTATAGGTAGTTCAGTCACGAACAAATGCACTATTTATTAACTTGTTTAAAAGTTTTAAATTTATCTTAAAATACACAATAATATCGCTCCTACATGCTTTGGTCTTTAATGACCATCGTCAGGGAGCTTTATCTGTACGAAACTAAAGTTATATTTATTTTAAAACACTCGGTAAAAACACGTCATTACATAAATCAGGTGACATGGCAGCATGTTGTAGAGCGGCACGTGTGTTGTGTGCGGTGCAGAGTGAGAATGTTTTAACATAAATATAACTTTAGTTAGGTACAGATAAAGCTCCCTGATGATGGTCATTGAAGACCGAATCATGTAGGAGCGATATTATTGTGTATTTTAATGTAAATTTAAAACTTTTAACCAAGTTAATAAATAGTGCATTTGTTGGTGACTGAACTATGAAGATTTCAAAATGCACAGTGCCAAAAAAAAAGGGGAGGGAAGAAATGGAAAAGGGGGAAAAGAAAGAAAAAAGAAAAGGGAGAAAAAAGAAAATAAAAAAAGAAGAAGAAGAAAAACAAATTCTGTGTCGAACAGAAATTGTGGCTGCTTAAAATGTTAAGCTAGCCGTCTGTACACCAGCTCTGTTCATGTGACCGATCCAGAAATGAAGGCAACAGAAATGATGGTTGCAGAATTGAACATACAGTCAGTTGTGTAAATATACAATGATGTATCAGTCAAACATAACAAAACTTTATTATGTTTCTTATTGTATTAAGGTGACATGTTTCAATACAACAATAAAAAATACAAATAATAAAGTTTTGTTATGTTTGACTGATACATCACTGTATATTTATATATGTGTTAAACAGTTCGGGATAGCAAACAAAAAAAAAAAAAATACAGTTAGTTGTTTTCCCATGGTGTCTACTTAGCCAACTACAGCCCATGTCCTGTAATTATATATGCAAGCATGCATAACAGGTGCCCTACAGGAGGGGGACACAAAATCACAATTTGACACCAAAAGAATGAAGCAAACAACTGTTTCAAAAGTGTGCAAAGACATGTTCAATTCATGGGAGTTAGGGAAACAAGACATAATTGGAAAATCTTTCAAGAAATATGGAGCCAATGATACCCTTAATGAGAGTGGAGGTGATGCATTGTGTGAAGAAGGTAGAAGTTCAGACCATATCACCAACAATGACAGCCATGACAGCAGTAATGAATTTTGCAGTTCCAAGACGAATATCCTTGCTCTACAGCAACATTTTGTTTAGCAAGCACTTGTTCATTTGTGTTTCAAACACATGCAACAAAATATTCCCCTTGAAATTCTAAAACTCCGGGGGGTATAATATTCTGGAAAATACATTACCGTTAAACATTACGACAAACCAGAGATATGCAAAATTTCAGGTTCCCATAGAGGTGCTCGTGAAAATCGAAGTCTTCTGGTACATTACACCATGTTGACCAGAAAAGAGTTAACCAATGTTTCGAAAAGACAGTACTGCTTTCATTTTCAGGTTCAAATGGATGAAGACAAGAGCATAACTATCCTTCAAAACATCACAAACCACTTGCCCAAAGACAAAGCTTCATATCCCTGAAGCATTCAGTAATTAGTACATTAAAATTTACATAAAAAATTCCAGGGGCTCAAAACAGACTATTATTGTACCACAAAATTTGTTCTCCTAACCTGTTGAAGAATCTTCAAAAGATGTCTGGCCAATGGTGCATCACATTCTGGGTCATAAAAGCTTGTGGCCTTACCACGGTTTCCAACGCGGCCTGTGCGCCCAATACGATGCACATACTCATCAATAGTCTTGGGAAGATCATAGTTCACAACATGTGAGACATTTTTAATATCTGCAATGAGAATAAGAGTCTGGAGTCAGATACAAGAATGTAGCTGAATGCAAGACTAAATGTATTATAAATGAAACCACAAAACATTTCTTTCAAGGCAATGTTTTTATCGAAAGAAATTCAGTTCTGTGGGGTTTTAAAGATGGTGTACGACATTCTGGATTGCTCTTATTGTGGATTTCTTCCATCATCTAGCACAGGGAAGAGCAGCCTTTTACAACACAAGGGCCATTTGAAAACCCTGCTTGGGCCACAAAATTCACATATTTAACCTTTTGGCGCAAGAACTATTTTTTTAATATTAGCACACTCTGTATATAAAATGTGAATAATACAGGAACCAAATATGTTAGAATTATGAAACAAACTGCATTTTTAAGAGAAAAAAACAGAGAGTATATACCATGTTTAAAATATTCAGTATCTATATTTGTTGAATAAATATATAAAACGCAACTTTGGAGCTTAGCGGTGCGGTATGACAACTACAGTTGACATTAGGCGTCTAAAGGTTAAAGGAAAATTTATTTTATACCAAGTGATAAAAGGGCTAAATTACTATTAACAATTAGCAGTAATGCAATAAACTTTATATATTATAATTTTTGAAGAATGTAAGAACATATATGAAAAGCTTGCCATTGTTTGTCACTGATAATTTTTTAAAGAAATACACACAATTTCCCTCCCCAAAAACTATCATTGAGATACACTTGTATTATTATTATTATTATATCACAACTAAAGCTAAAAGCGTGATCAGGATAGTACAGCTTAGAGCACCATATTTTATCCACAGCTGACGCAGTAGGTGACAAGCCTGCTATGATTTAACCTTTTGGTGCCAGAATTATTTTTTCAGTTTTAGCACACCCTGTATATAAAATGTGAATAACACAGGAAGCAAATATGTTAGAATTATGAAACAAACTGCACTTTGAAGAGAAAAAACCGGAGAGTATATACCATGTTTAAAATATTCAGTACCTATATCTGCTGAATAAATATATAAAATGCAACTTTAGAGGTTAGCGGTGCGGTATGACCACTATAGTTGACATTAGGCGTCTAAAGGTTAAATACTGTTTAATTCATGCAACATTTACCAAACCACTAAAAAATTCTCTTTCATTCTGATGACGGAGAATAGGTTGAGTGCATTAGAAAACAGTCGCTGGCCACGTATGTGAGTCTGGCATGCCACTGGTTACTCATCACCGGTATATCACGTAATTAAAGCACTAGTTTTGAAAACCAGCCCTGCTTGTGGCCCCCGGTACAAACCTAACCCAGTGACCCCTTAGAAAATACTACTCTCACTCACCCAGGGGCTCAGGGTAGCCCAGAGAGGTAACTGTGTATGATATGTGTATTCTGTTCAACAAAGAGTATTCATTTACAGTACTCTTGCAAAGTACGTGTCTTTGAAGAAACGTCACTAAAAAGTTTGTAAAAAATATCCCACATCGTTAGTGTCAAATAAAACAAAATATGCAACCCACTGTTGGACAACAATAAAATACGAGAGACAATCTACGTATCATATGACACCGAGGTACATTCAGGCAACCTTTGTTGCCATAGAAGAGCAATATTACATATTCTGAGTGGGTGTTTGTAGCCTTTGTTATCCAGCATACAATGTGCACGTGCCATACTGAAGTCATTTGTGGCCTGTTCGGCTCAACAATATTTTACCACATTATATCATGAATGGCACAATTTTCGAAAGAATTTATTGAATTTCATTTCCTCTACAACTTTTATCTGAAACAGTCCTCATTATAAGAACTGAGGAATATATGATAATAAACGTATATTGTTCTTCACTCAAAGTACATGTAACATTTTAACTAAACTTGAATTTTCTCGACAGATCTTCAAGAAACACCCAAATATCAAATTTCATGAAAATCTGTCGAGTGCGATCGAAGCTGTTCCACGTGGACGGATGAGCAGACAAACATGACAAACCTGATAGCCACTTTTCACAATTTTGCGAACGCACCTAAAAACTTGAGTTTCCCTCAAATCAGCTATGAGTTAAATGAAGCTAGAATGTACACAGCCAGAATAACATTCTGGTGTTACAAAATGCTTATGCAGTTCATAAATTTTACTTCACATAAACTTAAGTTGCAGTGAATGCACATAAAATCACGAGGCCATTTTTTAAAGAAGAAAAAAAAAAATTCCTACCATTACGTTAATTTAATCTCAAACTCATTATCTGGGGCATCAACTGAAAAAACAGTCAATGTATGGCAATCCACTTTCTTCACAGGAATTTAAAGATAAATTGTAGAAACTGCTGGTATGTTGAGACAAGAGCTCCCTCAAGTGTGGAGAAATATATTCAGCAGTTGCCAGGCCTGTTTAGAGGCCAGCACATTAGAATCACATATGAAGTAAGTTACGTTTAACTGCACGTGAAATACAGTCTGTAAATGTATGGTGGAGGCAGACTGCCCTGCTACAAAGATACTTTTCGCAATATCCTGCAGCCTTGTAACTTAACCGCACATTAGAATTTCGTTTGTTGCGTATTTCATGGTATCCTGCACTCCAGCGTCTCTCAGTCAACCAAACCTGACAGAAAAGTTGCTTACTTACTCCATGGTGCACAGTCCTTCTTGAGAAGCTAACGGGTTTGCAGCTAGTCAAGAAATTCCTTGCATTTTATGGAACCTGAAAGTCTATTACCGCACTCACAAGTGTCCGCCACCTGTCTCTATCCTGGGCCAGCCCAATCCAGTCCATATACCCACATTCCACCTCCCAGAGATCCATCCTAATTTTATCCACCCATCTACGCCTAGGTCTCCCCAGTGGTCTCTTTCCCTCCAGTTTCCCCACCAAGACCCTATACGCCCCCCTCTCCTCATCCATACGTGCCACGTGCCAGGCCATCTCGTTTTTCTCGATTTTATCACCTGCACAATATTGGGTGAGGATTACAGATCATTTAGCTCCACGTTATGCAATCTCCTCGATTCCCCCGTTACCTCGTCCCTCCTTGGTTCAAATATTCTCAACACCATGTTCTCAAACACCCTCAGCTCAGAAAAGTTGCAAGACAAATAAAAGAAAAGGCAGAGCACATATTAAAGAAAGTTACTACAGTTCTTGGAAGCTGATCCCTCCTACACTTAAGTCAGTGTACTGACGTGATGGCGGACTTCACATACTGACACAGGTTTCATCTGAAATTCCTCTTAGTGTTGTACTCGACCCTCTAATGAGCCTCCTTCTTTTCAGAGAATATCGGGGGGGGGGATGACAAGGAAGATACGCCAAATTGGTGTTACAGAAAACAGCCTTCTTTATTGGAATCAAACCACTTAACGTTCTCCAGAGCACTATCACTTGCATACTGCTCGCTGCCTGGATACTTCCGAAGAAGTCGCATGAATGACGCTTCCTTCATATCTTTCTCAATCACGCATTGCCAGAATGGCAAAAAAACACCTCACCACTCATTAGCAATAACTGTTGCTACATGCAAAGCCAAGGTTGGAATAGCAGCATCAGCACGACAGCCACTGACTGTCTAATGCAAAACACTATAAAGAATTTATATGAGTTTTAAACAAACACATTCTTCTTCTTCTTCGTCAATAGGGCCCATGGATGATGCCACAGATGTACTGCAGCCTAGTAGGCTTATTGTACTCACCCTATCCTCCCCTCCTGTTTGGACGTTCCCACATTTGCCGCCAGGTACCCCCACGTACACAACGACGTGAGAGATCCTAGTAGTGAAAAGTGGAACTTTGTGGGCGAGAATTAGCCGGTAATTTTGCCTGAAATTGCGACTTTCACGTCAATTCAGGGATCTTTTACATGCGCAAATCCGTGACATGGGACCCACGGCTTTACTTCCCCTCTGAAAGAAGGTGTGCTGTGGATTTTTTTGCCCCGAAAAATCCTGATGGCTTCAGCCGGGTTTGAACCCGCGAACTTGGGTACTTAAAGGCAGCACGCTACCGCTAGACCACCGAAGCAGCTTCAACAAACACAATGCATCTCAGGGAAGCCTGTTCTGGGGGGGGGGGACCAAACCTGGAATGGCCAGCTTCAGTGCAGACACAATTATTATGTGTAATGTCTTCCAACAATATATGTATGTATATATATATACACACACACACACACACACACACACGTGTTAGGAAGGAATCATAATACATAAATCAGTTCTATGTGTCACAGAACTTGGTTAAAAACGTCTTCACTAAATGGACGTTAAGCAATGCTAACATTCTGGGTGTAGAATCCAATATCATAGCCTCTTCCAATCCAATGAGTCGTGCAAACAAAATTCAATAAAAACACCCTGCACGCACAATTAAGAATTCCTACAATTTGGTCAAAAATTTACTCTTAGCAATGCTCTCCAGTGCTGCCAGTTTTCAATGTTTCCACAGTCCAAAATCATTTGATCGGCTTTCACAACCCCAAATTTCAGCCTGTATATATATTAATACTAATACAAAATACTGTTTCCAAAAAACTATTTTTTTTTCACCCCGGTATCCTGATCTTTGTAATGCTATCTTCAAACTTCATAAAATGAAATGCAGAAACACTATATATATATAAAGTTTGGAAATATATTATTACCCAGATTTGAATAGTAAACAAAGGCAAAAATATACTGCTATATTACAAAAAAGCAACAAAGTGACAAACACCATTCTACCAACTGTAAGTTCCGTAAATGTAATGTGTAGAGTCATTATCAGTTGGCCATGTCAATACTAAATAGAACTGATCATGAAAGTTAGAGTCAGAATTTGAAAGCTTCACCATGCAGTGACAGAGCTTATCATCTGAGCATACTTCACCGCATACGGCCACAGACAGAACTTCAGACTTTGTAGTACTCTGTTATCCTGATAATGACAATCTTATTATCTGCCAATATGCTCTTTCTGCAAAGGGCACATGCATCAAGCGCAGAACGCGACTGACAGCTAACAAACTGTGTGTTTGCATTACCGAGTCCACGAGCAGCAACGGCAGTTGCTACGAGCACTATCATGCGGCCCGACTTGAAGTCCCAAAGGGCCAATTCACGTTCTCGTTGCAGCCGATCTCCATGGATACTTGTCGTGGGAATATCTTTTTCAGACAGATACGAAGCTAAGTAGTCGGCTGTGCGCTTTGTTTCAACAAACACCAATGTCTTCCCATGGCCTGTAAAAATATTATAACAGTAACAAAACCTATATACCACCTTCACTAAAACAGCAAGATGTTAAGTTATGTGACCAACCTCCTTGAGAAATGAGATCTGTAAGTTTTCGACGTTTCTCAAACTTCGTAACCAAATGTAAATGCTGCTCAACATCGGAACAAGCACCTCCCACAATGCCAACAGCCAGAAAGAGGTAGTTGTGTAAAAATTTTCCAGCCAAACGCTGAATGTCTTCAGGAAATGTAGCAGAAAACAATAGTGTCTGTCGTTCGACCTGTAATGTGATCAGAATATATACATTAACGGAAGCTTATCCCTTGATGAGACAGGAGGAAATAAGCCAAGAAAAAGCACTACTGACACTGGGGCTAGATTTAAAAATAAAAAAACTACTGCAACTAGGGCTTTGTTTTATGCTTAAACCCTCCAATGCAACACAAGTGTCAGTCTGAATGCATCATAGCAAAAATAAACCAGTTATTTGTCACGATTTTGTTGATCAGAGCTCCCTACAAAGAGACTGAAATAAGAAAAAGCCAGCAAAGTAAAGAACAATTGTTCCTGGTATATAACAGAAGGCATGTGCATATAATACTGTTCCTACATAATAATGAGTGGAGCATATGAATAGCTTAAAGAAATAATTACATATATACTGATAAGACTTCAACAATACTTCGTTTCGCAGCTTGTTTGGGTCAATAATGAAGATATGTACAAACAGTTCCCGACTTTCATACATAATTCACTCCTGAAAATATGTATGATCGTTGAGCGATGCACTGATAACATTAAAATGAAATACAGTATGAACTCCATCTGAAACAACTGTCTATATGAAGTATAAAGATACTTGTGTCAGACAGAGTACAAATTTTATTTCATTTTAATATTGTATTTTAAACACAACGGGATGTCCTCTACCAAGAATACACTGATATATCATAAGGTGGGTTTCTTTCCAGCTGCTTACAAGTACATAAAAACCCCTATTTATGGGCAGCATACAAAACAATTTACCAACAATCAGCTACATTCATGCATGAATTCAACCAACAGTAACTGTTAAGGTTCCTGCTATCCAATCCGGATATGGGTCCCGGAAAGTAGCTGATTTTAATGCTGAGAAGCATCTTACCAACTTTCTTAAAGAACTGGTCAAGAGAAATTTGAAAACTTGCATTCTCGTTTTCTTCAGACAGGAGCCTGTAGCAAGCAGCAACGGCTCTACATAAATATAAATTTCCCCTTGCATTTGTACCTCATTCTTCAATTATACTTAAAAATTGCCTGACGTGATCAAAACTTCTTTAATTTCTTTCATCGTCAAATTCATATTTGGACAACTGACAGTCATCATCTTCAGCTACATGTGGCATCCTATTTCCTTTTGTATGTCAATGAGATCTTCGTATGACATTGGCCCTGAATAAGATGCAATTAACTAATCTACAACTTAACTGCTGACATCCAGTTCAGTTCGTTCATAAAATGAACTTCCTTCATGGCAACGTCATGAGGCTTCCTAAAACTTTCAAAATCCTGCACCAATATAGGCATAAAATCATCCAGCAACCACGCTCTGCAGATTCCTTTATTTCGGCCCAGGAGTAACCAAAATTATTCACCGCATTCCGTATGTCTACCCTTTCTAGATTCCTTCAGGGTAGGCCCACCTTCACTGTCAGTTACCTTATGGCCTAGCTGATTACTCTTCTCATATAGTGCTGGCTGAAAGTAGCTATGACTTACTGACCCATGGGCAGAATTTTGCAATTCTGTTCATCAGAGGTGTATAAAAGTCTGAATTCAGAGTAAAAAAGACAGATTAAGGGTGAGAATTTAATCTGTACGAAAGTTGAGTGTCTGTATAAGTTGAGGCCGGCCTGTATATTATTTCCTGCAAGGCCAAATAAAAGAACCTGTAAAAAGTGCCTTGGGCAACCCAGACAGAACAAATACATTTCGCACATGTAAAAATGTCTAACTGTACCAGTTTATTGCACTGCAATATTGTGAACACACATACTGCCATCAGTGCAAATTCTCAACTCCTAATTCCTGTGAACACAGTACTAAGCATTTTACTGAGGACATAGAGGTAAAAAAGGTAAAGTGATCCCGTTACAGGCCCGGTGTGGCCCAGAGGGTGGGTAGAGGTATAGCTCTACTCTTCCATGACTGCAGCACAAGACAGGGGTGAGTGGTCAGCAGCACGCCCCGACCGCACTTTACCCTGGGGAAAGAACCGGTACCCATTTTACAGGAGGCTGGGTGGGCCCCAGGGCCAGTTTGGATGGGCGGAAAGTCTCGTCCCCACCTGGATTCGATCCCGGACCATCCAGCCCGTAGTCAGTCGCTATACTGACTGAGCTACCTGGCCCATTTTACTGATTACAAACACAACAAATTTAAAGAGAAGATCCATGAAATATTTTGTGACAGCAGATTTCTTACATTTGAAACCATGGTTGGATGACCCATTATCTTCTCTATGTCTGGCAAAAAGCCCATATCTAACATACGGTCACCTTCATCAAGGACAAGAAAGCGTATTGAAGAGAATGTGATTCGGCCTTTGATTACGAAATCCAAGAGTCGGCCTGGCGTGGCAACGAGTATGTGACAACCTTTCTGCAATACAAAAACAACCAGCATGTAACATATCAATATTGTTCTTTGGTATCAGAAAATAATGCACTGAAATTTCTTATTAATAAATAAAATTATTATATTTTGTACTACGGTTACGGATGTGTAGAAACACTTCCTGGTATCAACTCAGACCTGTGTTTAGGTATCACATGTCACAGGCACTATGACACCCACAGTATCTGAAGAATTAACAAAATTCCCTGCCCCTCTTATGGCATACACTATAGGATGAACTGCAGTAGGGGCTTGGGAATTTCGATACTCTTCAAAACTACTAGTTCAGGTTTACACTGATATACATTACCCCAAAACACAAAACTTATTACAGTAATTACATCTTCTTCTGTATTCGGCTCATCACACAAGCACAAGAAATCAGACTTCTGACAAATATTTACTTGAAAAGTGGCAAAGAATCTGTCTTTAAGAAGTGTATCCTTAAAGTTGTGGGCACAAATCCTGGGAGCTGGTTGCATGAGGAACTAATTTTGTACTGTGGTGCCAAATAATTTTGGCTGCAACCTTCCCCCAATTTCTGCCCCCCCCCCAATCACATTCATGTGGCAGGGAGTGCCATATGTCAGGTGTTCATACATCAGCCTAGAATTGTGGATCCTCCGTATGGGAACTTGGTTCCACGTCTCCATTGTGGCACCTAGATTTTTGGAAAATATGTGAACCCTGCCTTGAAGAAGATTCTATCTGTATCCATATCGCACCACACACAGATTTCAGAATCATGCAGAGGGACCACATGTAATAATATCAGATTGTGTGTATTACAGGATCTGCTCACCACAACAGAAAATCAGACATGGTCCAATTTCAGGTTTCAATTACAAGGAAAATTCTATCAATATTGATGGTAACACCTTACATAAAAGCCTCACAGGTGTCTCCACCTGATCACACTGAGGTTTGCACAAGCTAATGATTCCGAGAGCTGTACCAGTGGTAGCATATCTACTGACACAGCCTCCCCTGCTGGAGTGGCTGAAGATTAAGCATCCAACAGGGAGACACACCTTGCAGGTCTAGAAACAGTGTGGCAGCAACCCCACCACCAGACTTACACTACACAGTGCTCATGACACAGCAAGGAGGCATTTCACTTAACGACAATCTACGTGGGAATTGCTGTACATAGACCATAGGACAAATGAAAAAATAAGAAAAACAAATACCCATAATTCTGAAATGTGCCATTCACATTGTGTTTAGTAATTAATGGGTAGTGTAATTACAGTCAATAACAAATACCCATAATTCTGAAATGTGCCATTCACATTGTGTTTAGTAATTAATGGGTAGGGTAATTACAGTCAATAACACAACATCTCAACATTGATACATGGCTGAATGCTCTATATAAACACTCTTACAGCATACAAATCTTTCGGATGAAAAACCTGATGATGGCCAATATTGGCCGAAACATGTAGTTTTTATCATCTTCCAATAAACATCAATTAGATATACAGTGTTGTGTTATTGACTGTAATTACCCTACCTACTAATTACCCATAATTACAATGAAATTAGTGTGGATTACAGATGCACGTGGACACAGGTGTCGTTAAGCACGAATAATTCAAACATTCCAAACGGGACGGTCAGGCCAATGAACTTAAATTTGCTTCAAAATTGCACTACCCAAATGTCTCTTATGGGACTGGATTTTCCTCCTCATTTCAAGTCCAGGTAGAGTACCACACATTACATACTTATGATCCAATCCGCAAGTCAGGTCTTCCAGTTACTGACCAATACCAATCAGTTTTAATCTTATTTCATCTTCTATTTCCTTTCAACGATGAATCATCCTACACTTGTAGTCAAAGGACAGGAAAATATTAAGATGCACTAATAAAGAGCAGATAAGAAATTCAGGTTACTATTTAGACAACGTCAATTATACAAGGTTGAACAAAACTGAAGTGATGGACTACCAGTGTGAACTGGAAGATAACCTCAAGCACTGTAAGAACTGAACTCAAATTATTATTATTATTATTGTTGTTGTTGTTATTGTTGCTTTAAAATTTATTCTCACCAATTACTTATTAGGTGACAGTCTTTTGGTTAAGTCCAGATCTCAACAACAGATCAAAGCAATTTGCCCCAGCAATTAACAATGATATGTGCAGTGCTCATTAGTGTGATCTTCTGTATATCTGTGGCTGACGAGTGATCTGGGAGCAACTGTAGGTTCTGATCAAATCCCTTCTTAATTGTTCCTAACGCTCCAATTATAACTCGCACAATATTTGTCCTCAATTTCCACATCCTGCTGACCTTGATCTCCATGTCTTGCTATTTGGATAGTTTTTCATTTTAGTTTGTGTTAAAGTCAGGATCATCTGGTATGGCTAAGTCGATCAGTAAGCAAGTTTTCTCTTTTTTATCGTGCAGTAATATATCAGGTCGGTTTGCCAGTATTGTTCGATACATGATAAAAGGTACATCACACATAAAAGCGGTACCACTGACACTTATGACCCTTTCAAGTAACCTATCTGTTCATATTGCTTGTTAGTAACCTGTAACCCCATATGTTTACATATCATCCAGTGGATGTAACCAGCCACCCCTGCGTGTTTATTAGTGTATTCAGACAGAGCAAGTGTTGTGCACTGCGCAACAATATGTATTATGTGTTTTGCCTTATAGCACATTCTGCAGTTACTATCAATTGGTTGCTTCAATGTTGTTCCTCTGATGATAACGAATTTAGTACTGTTGTTGTTGTTGTTAATAAATCAACAGTAGAGTGTTTCTGATAATCACTTATTACTTTGCACACATATTCCAAAATTCAAGAACAAAAAATAAGAAATATTTCAGTAGTTTTCACACGTATTCTTAACTTTAACTGTTATTTCTCTATCACAGCACATCCATTTAATACAGAAAATTTTATACTAGTTTGCCTTACATCCTCAAATCAGAAAACTTACCACCAAAAGGCACATTTTCATTACATTCAAATTCCATGTTACACAGGTTTAACTATATTAAGATGTGCCAACACCTTAGAGAGATTAGCTACCTTCACATTTATCCTTAATTGCAAAAGTGTACTCACCATAACTTCCTGGGCCTGATGGTAGACAGCAGTTCCACCATAGGCTACTACAGTTCTCACAACTGATCCATATGCAAATTTCCTTGCCTCATGAAATATCTGTAGTGTTAATTCCCTCGTGGGCGAAATGATTACAGCATGTGGTTCACAGTGATGTGATGTCACCACCAGATCTTTTGGATCACTGAGAAATTTGTCGATTATTGGAAGTAAAAAGGCAGCCTGCATAACAAGATAAAGGTCTCTTATTTACTACCACTGGAAGTAACATGAAAATGACTAATAACACACTCAATGTTGGGTGATGTTTGAAGTTAGACTGTAGATATAGTGCAGTGTGAAACTAAGTCCCTGGAATGCCCAATAAAAGCTGTCCCTTATTACTTACAAAATACCAGCCTGCCTGCCCCCCCCCCCCCCCCCCCCCCCCCCCCCCCCCCCCCCCCCCCACCCCCCCCCCCCCCCCCAACCCAC
>Ga0123354_10005680_pt1 | contig 18239 bp, 11 predicted proteins | sample TergutLab28metaG_2_FD_97872 | JGI IMG/M metagenome (GOLD analysis project Ga0123354, IMG submission 97872) | Labiotermes labralis P4 segment gut microbial communities from Petit-Saut dam, French Guiana - Lab288 P4 | ecosystem: Host-associated > Arthropoda: Insects > Digestive system > Gut ...
CTTGTCGGCTGTCCACGACTGCTTATTCAATTTATTCGCAGCTACCCTCCATAAAGGAGGCCGTTCCTCTATCCGCAACCTGAGGACGCGCCATGCCGTGGTGACAGGGACCCACTGCACAGGAGGATTTGTTACATGTCGATATTTTTACTAAGTAAATCACAACTCTTGACAGATTTTACGGTACAGCTCTGTCACTGACGCTGCATATAAATTGTGCTTTTAATTTAGGTGAAATACTTGTAACGGATTTGATTAAATTTTGTATCTTCCTTCTGCTTTTTCTTCCTTTGTCAAGCAATTTTTCAGTTTCTGTATTTGTGTATTGTCGCATTCGGGTGTTAATTCAGCAACCGTCTCTGTGCTGCTGTGCTGCTGTCTGCACGTTAGTCAATTGATTTGAATGGAACTATAGGCATACTATCAATATATTCAGGAAAATATGATATCATTTAACAACTTTTTGTGACGATTCTAATATCATTAATGCCGTTTTCTACGTGTAATTTTTATTACCTCTTTTCTAAGTGTTTTATTTGTTGTTTGTTATTTGTATGTTTTTTCTGACGCTCCTGTGCTGTCTGTAATGGCCCGTATGGGTGTTGAGTGTTGGGTGTCGGGTGTTGTGACAGTAATTATTGTTATTGTTATTATTATTATTGGAGCACGCGGTGGCGCAATTTGTTGAGGCACTGCGATAGCAACCGGAAGGTCGTGATTTAGATTCCCGATGGTGTCATTGGAATTCTTCATTAACGTAATCCTTTCGGCCACAACATGTCCCTGGAGCCGAATCAGCCTCTAACGAAAATGAGTACCAGGAATATTTCCTGGGAGGTAAAGAGGGCCGGTGCGTAAGGCTGACAACCTCACCACCTTCCTGTGCCGATTGTCTAGAAACCCGGGAGCCTCAACCTCCTGGAAACCTATGGGCCTGCAGTAGCCATGTACAGGGGTTGCTTTATTATTATTATTATTATTATTAAATTAGGTGCATTGTTTCCTCTTTAAGGGGTTCTACTTTAGCATTTAGTGATGGTTTTTTTATGTTACCTACACTACGGATTTTCCCTTCTGTGGTCGGGATTCCCGGGAAATCCGGACCCTCCCGCCCTATACAGTTCGGATGACCGAGTTTCTACTGTGCTTATAACAGACGACCCCCCGTGAATGCACAAAATATTCCATACCTATAGCGTAATTGCCAGTCCTGTGTTATCGTATACTCAACTGAGTACATCTATTCTCCAAATAATTCTTTGTCCTTCTGCACGATTCATCTGCGTTCATACACATGTTCCGCATTTACAGTTCTGCTGTTGGAACGCCTAATCACACTACGGCACAGAGCTAGAAATTACTCTTCCTTGCAGTTAATTGAATATTAGCTGTATTGAAAAGCTGCAAATAGAAGTTCAAGACAAGCCGGTTCCAATCCGAGGTCTGCCGAATTGTGTAATGCGGGTCGTGGCCACATTGATAAATTGCGCATATAATATAAATTTACGCAATAATTTATAAAGTTAGGTTACCACTTATTGCGACATTTACACGTGAAACCCGCGTGCCAGTCCACAATAAGTGTTGTGGTTTTTGCTACAAAATCTTAGACACCTTTGCTATAAACTTTAATTTGATGTACATATGTTTCACGGTGCGTACTAAATTTTTTGTAGGACAACCCTTTTCTAGGAAACAAAATTCAAATCTGGATAATAACTTCTATTATAGAGACGGATATTAAACTCAGCCGAAATACTCAGTAGTTTTTCAAAGACAGAAGTACTGAGACTGAAGATTTGTGTTTGCTCTTACGTTTGAGCGGTGTTAATGAATACAGAGTGCGCAGGCCTTGTTCACAATACTCCGTAATAATTAACTCGTGAAGAGGAACTAAGTACTTTAATAAATAGTACTACAAAGAAGGAAGAGAGCAGTGTGGTGGGTTGCACTTGTTCCAAAGCATAAATTAATTAAGTAGAAATAATCAATGAGGGAAGAAGGCTATACAAGGGTGGATCAAAAATTTTAAAGTCCTATTATGTTGAGACGACGAATGATATGGAAACTTCAAATGCTGTTCACACATATGACAGAGGGCTCTAGTGTTCATGGTCATGTGATTCGAGACATATGCACAGAAGGGGCATAACGGTAGCAGTTCAAAATGGCGACCCACATGGAATATTGGTCTGACTTGGCATTCAGAGGTGTCAATCTTGTGCGCACGGAAAGTGCGTGTAGCCTATAGCCTTCGACAGCTCATGCAGTGTACGACAATGATGCAATGTCCTGGCAGCACACCGCAAATGGTGCAGCACCTTTAAATCTGGCAGGGACACGGACAACAGTCGAAGTACACGATGACATTTGTCCACGATTAAAGTCAACACTACAAGCGTCGAGGAACTCATTTAGCACCGCAAGAGCTGTCGCTGTGGTGGCCACGCGCTCTAACAGACGTCAACAGAGCGGCGAGGATGACGGCTTGTCCCAGTTCCCTGCAATGGCGCGCAGGAAAAAAAAAACAACTGCCTGCGTTGAGACGCTGCAGGTGGCGAGGCATGGATAAATCAATTCATTGTCACTGATAAGCGATCAACCATGCAGTCGGAACATTAGCGTAACTTGGATAATAACAATGGGGAGGGGGACCAACCAAATGTATTAGGAACTTCAGTTTACGAGGGAGTCAAGTTAGAAACAGGGAGAAGATTGGTTTGAACCAGTCCTCAGTATTTATAAACTCCTTTCTCCCACTCTCACACAATTTTTTATATTTTCTCTCTTCAGTTCGAAAGACAAGGAAGACTATTCTCCGGTAGAAAAAATATTGGAGGTGTGTTTCCCTCCCACTCTCCCCCCTTCCCCTAAAAATGACTCCTACGAGTGGGAAAGCCCCTGCATACCCAGGATGAAGAAGTTTCAAATGACAACCTACGGTGGCAATGTGCTCACCGCATTCTTCTGTAATTCGTCGAGTGTGTTGCTGGTGGGCTTCTTGGTACACGGACGCTCGGTTAGCGCCGACGAGTCTTGCACCATGTAGAAAAGCTTGCGAGAGGTCAAGGTAAAACCGTCCCGGTCTTAACAGCGATGGCGTGATTCCCCTCCATGACAACGCCCTTCTGCACACGGGAGAGAAACCCCGGAATTGTCTGCGACAACTCAATTGGGAGACGTTGGACCATCGCCCAAGCAACTGGGATTTGTCACCCACCGATTTTCATCTGTTTCCCGCCGTGATGTTCCACTTGTCAGGACATCGTTTCACCTCCGACGAAAACGTCGAATTAGCCACAATCACATGGCTGACGCAAGAGGGCATGAACTCCATGCGTCCGCAGTGGCAGACTGCTTCACGCTGTGGCCAGTGCTCGACCATCACGGGCACGGCAATGGACAATTTGGAACCTCTGAAACACTCACTGCTCATCGTCAGCTGCGTCTATTAAAATACTGCCCTTGATTTATGGGTACTATAATCTTAGTTTCTGCTCTACCGTTCTTCAATTTTGTGACAGAGAAGCATAAAGTGAATCTAACTAACTAACTAACTAACTGCATGGAGCAGAGTATGTCCTGAAAAGCTAACAGATAGTCGACTAGTCAAGAAATTCCCCGCATATGCATAATATGAACCAAAACAAAAAAATTAAGTGAAATGGAAAGAGCGGTCAGGGATGTAGCTGGGAAAGGATATTAAACAGAAAATATTTCGAAGTGCAGGGCTTTTTCTCACGCACATAAACCACTTAAGGAAAAAAAGGATGGACTGGGTATCTAAAACGCATCTGGTGAGCACAATTAGAGCAGACAAAAATTGCTTGTCAGATGCTGCACGATTAGAGATGTATGATACAGCGCCAGAAAGAAACCAGAAACATGACACGCAGATGGTTCTCGCTGTATGAAAAGAATGTAATTATTATATATGGCTCGGCTATGGCAAATTAAAGGTAGCTAATTCAATGTACTGTGTACTGTACTGAATGTCAGGTGGCAGAAGGATAGTGCTGTGGTGGCACCTTGCAGTGGATTACATCAAAAACAAAGTGACCTGGCTAACGTGATAGCCAAGTAATGACCACCCCACAAACTAGTGTATGTAGGGGGGGGGGGGGCTTGTTAGCTCCAACCGGTCCCGGATTCCCTTGGGTTCATAATTAAATGCTGGGTAGCGTTACCTAGCATTATGAAGTGGGTAAGACTATGGGCAGTAATTTGAGGAAGGGGACAGTAGGTGCCTTCTCTCACTCTCTCTAAAAATTGCGTTTTGATTTCTGACTACAAAAAATATTTCATGATATTCCCTGGAGTTCTCTCTTGACCTGACTTCCCAAAGTAAACTTTTTACAAGGAAATTCAGAGCCTTATAGCACCAATTCGCACACTCGGCAGGTTACAACAGTGAGATAGGTCCTACCTGACGTACTGCAGACCAGCAAGTTGATGAGAGTGGCAGAAGCCATTATGTGGTGTCGTCGCTTAGGCTCGTAAATGTTGACCATAACTTCTCAGCCTCTGGCCGGCATAGCCTCGCTCAGTAAGGACTTTCTGCTCCCCTAATTGTCATTTCCACGTGGTCGTAAGTGATACTTTGTCCCCACTCGCAGTTCTGTTTCCCGGTTTTAGTAACACTTGTACTGATTATTATGTTGTAGTAACACTTGTTCTGAACACTATGCTGTAGTAACACTTGTTCTGAACACTATGTTGTAGTAGCACTTGTTCTGATTACTATTTTCGAAGCCTTCTGATATCAGACTTTCATAACTTCGTCTGATTTACTGACAACAAGGAACTACATATTCTGCTGATTATTGGAATGGCGTAAACTGCTGCAAAAATTAGGGCAGGTGAGCAAATTTTGGTCAGTGGCCCAGTCTCATAATGTATTGCATTACAGATAGATCAGTCTTCTAGTCATTAACATGCGTGGTGAGTCTATTATACATTAATCCTCTCCACGCTAAATGCGGCACAAGCCGCGTCCAGTTAGGAATACGAGACTTGCCACCGGGAAGATCTGGGTGAAAATCTGATTTCGACTGCTGAAACCCTTGGTCGCTGATAACATTAGAGTGAGTAGTGATTTCACAGTTTATTGCATAATGAATTTGTTTTTTCTCGGTTACTGCAAAGTGCTTGAAGCTGACCAGTTCATCATTCCGTAGTCTGTCTTATGACAGGCCCATAGCCTCTTCCAAAGCGAGTTCTTCACAGAGTGTGATATAGTGCTTCATCTTTCAATTCACAGTATTCTCTCTATTTCCTTAAGGTCATCTAGTAACTCCATATGTATTCTTCCTAGTCTTGCCGTCACTTCCGTCCTATCCTCTATTTTTCCTTCAATGACGTGCTTTAGAAGGCAGTCTCTTCGCAAGATGTGACCAATCCAGTTAACCTTCCTTCGTTTTATTGTGTGTGTAGGATATTCCTCTCCTCCTTGACTGTATGTAATACTTCTTCATTTTTTTACACAACCAGCCCAAATTGTAACCTCCATCCTTCTCCAGCACCACATTTCAAAGATTTCCAGGTGTTTCTGATCTTCTTTCCAAAACGTCCAAGTTCAGCGCAATACAAAGCTGCTCTCCAAAACTAGTATTTTACTAATTTCTCCAAAACTAGCACTTTACTAATTTCTTCCCTAAAACGTAAGTCCAGTTTGTTGGTGAAAATAGTCTTCTTTTACTTGAATGCTGCGTTTGCCATGGCAATCCTGGATTAATTTCATGTGGACATCTTGTTTATCATCCTAGGCAAATAGTTGAAATATTCCACATCCTTCGGTTTTTTTATCTATCATAATCTGTACCGGGGACGATTGCCTTGAGATTCTCATTACTTAGTTTTTCCACATTCATATCCATTCCATAGCATCTTCCAATTTTAAATAGTTCCCTGGAACACCATTTCTTCCTCAGCCAGCATTACACGATCACCTGCATATTTCACAGTGTGAATTACTTGTTCTCCTGTCTTGAAGTCTCCAAACCCTTCGAGAACTTCCTTGGTAATGTATTCCCTGTACGGGTTGAATAGAATCGGTGACAAACAGCATCCTGGTCTAATTCCTCTTCCTTTCTTCAAACTTCCTGTCTTCCCTTGGTCCACTCTTAGTTTGACACACTGATCCATGCACAGGTTGCCAATTAATCTTCTTTCGCGCCATTCGATATCAGTTCCCTTTATGATCTGTATTAATTTGGTCCAGTTTACATGGTCAAATGCCTTTTGCTAGTCTTTGAAACAAGCATACAATTCCTCGTCTATCTCCAAATTTCGTTCTGATATTAATCTCAGTATCAAAATTGCATCCCAAATTCCTTTTCATCTTCTAAATCCAAACAGATTTCTCCAAGTACATCCTCCATTTTACTTTCAATCCTTCTTCTAAGTATCCTCACTAGTATCATAGTATTATGTGCAATGAGGCTCATTATGCGATGTTCTCTGCATTTTGCAGTGATTGGCTTCTCCTTTAAGGCAGTCATTATAGGTCCATTGGAATCTCTGGGCCACACCCCAGTTTCATATATGTTGCTAATCAATTGTATCAAGAGCCTGAGACCATCTTCTCTCAAGAACATTGAACATTGTTACGATGGGGTACATACAAACAGCTACAAAACTGACGCGTTATGGTATTTTCAGAGTTATGGTTAATTTAATTTTGTGTTGTCTATAAATGTTCACAGTCACAACCACATCACTTGTAAATAGATTTATTTATATGGCAACTAGTTTCGACCCTAAATTCGAGTCATCATCAGGTCGTGACACAAGAAGTTCTTGTATCACTGCTCAACCCGAGTTTAGGGTCGAAAATAATTGTCATACAAATAAATCTATTGACAAGTGAGTTTATTACAGTTGTGAATATTTGTAGATACGGCGTTAGCTAGAGCAATGGGGATGTTTCACATAAAGTAAATACCTGTGTTGCATAATTCCTTAGGAATAACATATTTGGTGCCGGAATGTGTAGCTCCAAATATTATGTTCAATAACAGAAAGCCATAAAACTCAGAATTGTATTCAAAGTCCAGTATAAATATCAGGCACGTTACAGCGTTGTTTACCAATGTGTGTATGGACTACAGTATGGTTCAGAATTGTGTGTTCCTTCGTCGCAGACCAAAGCCAAAATCATAGTTAGCTTGTTGGGTCAGAAGATCGAGTGAAGTTCCCACGCTTAGGATTACTTTATGCAATGAAGTTCTCAGCACGGGCAGGCCTAAGTTACGAGCTTTAAATTTGGTTTTATGACGGGTTCAAAGCCGTTTAATTTGTAGACACAAAATTTGGGCGAGGAAGCTACAACAAATTTGATTGTCTTTCACCAGTATCACGGGATTCAGATTCCCCCAGCAGAATTTTAGAACATTCACAGCGTTACTTCAGCGATACGACAGAACTTGGTTCTGCGCTTCATTGCTGCACTCACGCAGATCACGGCACCTGACAGACCAGCTGCACATTGTTCAAGTAACTGCATGTGACTAATTATTTCACTAACTGTGGTGCGGTATGTTTCAAACAAAGCAACCATTCCATGTCCTTTGTTACTTACAAAAACTACAGTCACTATCTAGTCTCACAGTGCATCATCCTGTCCTAGGACGGTTGACCGAGAACTGCAATGGGATCCATGAAATTAATGTTACACTTAATCCGTGCGCTTGTCTTACACTCACAAGTTTTATTGCCAATTTCTGCACACAGCTAGTGTTTACTCTCCTACGTGTGTCGACTACCTATTGCAGCCATCATCAGACAGCTACAGTAATATAAAAACCAAAGTATCGCATGTCAGTAAATGGTCAACATATCGCTCATTGACTGCAATGGTGGCACGACCCAAAAAATAAAAAATTGGAGTGATTACTGCGATTGAGCTTCAATATATGACAATTACATCGGACAATACCGGCACACTTGTTAGTTGCAACACACCCCGGCTAGATGGTGTTATTGTCGAATATAGTTATATATTTTTTTAGCTCAATCGTAGTATTAATTCCAAATGGGCAATTTTTGGGTTCTGCCAATATCGCATTCAGTGAGCTATATATATATATATATATATATATATATTAGATTTTTATAACAGTCAATTGACAATTACTGTTACTGAACTTATTCAGATTAAAATTAAAATACAAGTTAAGTACTAAAGCATAAAATATTAGAATGTAAAGAACTGTCTCCAGACACCTGACAGTATTCGAAACCTCCTGTTTGTATTGGAGTGGAGACCCAGTGTTTACTCCATGAGTGATCATCCTACACTGCCAAGGACGTTCATGACTCCCCATCACACTTCTTAAATATCCATTTCAATACTATAATTTCATCTATGCCTAGGTCCTGCAAGTGACCTTTTCCCTTCAGATCTCCCCACCAAAACCCTGTACGAACTTATGTCCCTCATTAATGCCACATTCCCCGCCCATCTCATTCTTCTTGATTTGATCTCCCGAATAACGTTTGGTGAGGAGCAGAGAGCATAAAGCTCCTCCTGTACGAATACACCTCATGTAAGTAATATAATGGTCTTATTTGATACCGCATTTACTTGAACCTTCACGGTCATATGGGCAAAATACTTTGGACTTTTGAAGCACCGTAACAGAGTAGAACAAAGTAGCTTTTGAGCAGCATAATACAGGGCGAATCATTTACTGCGTATGTAAGTAACTCCACATAACACAGACGGTGTTCCCTGAGAAAATAATAAGTCCTCAGGTAATGAACAATTTCTCCGCATTTTGTAGAACCAGAAGGATAATTACCATTTTCACAGAATCCTGCAATTTACCCCGTCCTGAATTCGATGAAACCAATCAACTCCATCTACACTATTCCTTTAAGAACTTTTTCAATATTATCCTCCCTACTAAGCCTAGGTCTCCAAGAGGCCTCCTTCCTTCAAGTCTTCGAGTCGAACACCTATACTCACTTTCCTTCTGCCTCTACACATACTACCTAACCCACCCTCTACACATACTCCTAACCCACCCTCTACACATACTACCTAACCCACCCTCTACACATACTACCTAACCCACCCTCTACACATACTACCTAACCCACCCTCTACACATACTACCTAACCCACCCCAGTAGTCCTTCTTGATTTGATCAACCTAATATTATATTGCGAGGAATAAAAATCATGAAGTTCTTCATTTTGCAGCTTTCTTCATCCGCATATTAGTTTCTCTCTTCAAAGTCTAGATATCTCCCTTGGCACCCATACTGTCGAGCACCCTATTCCCAAACTGTTACTTTAAAAGAGGGAAAAATATTCACTATATTTACCAAAGAATGTACTCAACAAAATGCAATAAAATACAAATAAAAAAATACAATACATTGCTAATATCAAAATCCTGCATGTTTTGGCACTGCAGTGCCATCCTCAGGGAGTCTACTAGAACAAAGGAATCTGCGTATCGGACTTGTATTCCTTTGTTCTAGTAGACACCTTGAGGATGGAATTCCTGTGCCGAAAAGTGTAGGAGTTTGATACTTGCAATGAATTGAATTTTGTGATTTGTGTTTTATTGAATTTTATTGAGTGCATTCGTTGGTTGAAATAGTGAATGTAAGAATGTGCACAGGATAAGTATCATAAACGAAGACAAAGTTTCACACACCTGTCAAACAACAGAAAAAGTGACAGATTCGTGTATTTGAATCTTTTATGTCTTTAGACAGCAAACGGGAAGAAGAAAGTTTCTGAACTGAAGGGTAGCAAGCATTCCCTGAACATGGCCTGCTTCTAATTTCTCCGTACACATAATTTAGATTTGTTAATGCCGTTCCCAAATGATTTCATTTTGCCACATTTTCAAAGAACTCATTATTCCTCATTTATGTTGTGATTTTTTCGTACATATTGTGGACGAGAAAAACACGTATTTAGTTTCTCTGCATTTTTCTACATCAATCTGGTTACTACCGATTAAAAACGCTTCTGTGTTTTACCTTAAAATATTCATGTTTCAGCGCAATAAATTAACATTTTCACTGTAGACCAGGAGCTGATGGGTGCCAATCAGTGGCAGTACCATTTTGGTCTCCTTGAACTTTTGTAATTACAAATCCTAAAGCAAAGTTGAAAAGCAATGTCGATAAAGCATCTCCTTTCAACCATCCTGAGTAGGAAAACTGTCATATAAATGTTTACCTATCCTACCATTTAACACAGTAATGTGAACATAATTTTTTCACTGGTGTATTAAACTCAGAGAGAGAGCTTTACGTCATACTTCCCAGCTTCCCCAGTCGATAAATAGCTGATTTGCGGCTGCATTACATGCCTGGTTTTAGGCCTTTTTTTTATTTACAAATTAAAAGGCACGCCTCATACTGAGACCATGTCGATCCGTCCGTCCGTCCGCCCATCCATGTGTGACCTAGTGTCAGCGACTAAATCGTCTCTCGGGTTACCAAGAAATTCGGTACAGGATTTCTCTACAAAAATTGTTCTTCAAGCATGAGTTACACCAAAATCGCCACGCTGGCAATTGTAGTTTACATAAGAGCTTAAATTTCTACCCGAAATTTTCGTATATATTAATCGATTTGGGTGAAAATCGGTACCCAAAATATCAGGCTAATGCCATTCGGTGATTGGGGGTTTCTTTAGTCCTTATAGTGAAAGGTATACTTCACTTAAGGACGTAAATGGAAGATGTATTCTTTCTTTTCTGCATTCGTGTCCGATGTGCATAAAATTCGAGATGATATGTTCAAAAATTTTGAGTTTTTAGGAGTTTCGTTAAAATCGATTCAGTGAAAGCCATACTTTACATTGAGGCGTCAATGAACTTGTGTCCGCACCTTCGATATTTATTGCCCGATTTGGGTAAAATTCGATATAAAAATTCTAGCATAATTCTGCTCATCATATTTTAGTTACGTGAAAATCGGCACAGGGAAGTTCATACATTTTGAGAGGCGTGGAGGAAAATGACGCGTGTCCCTTGAAGTCCTTACACAATTACAAATTACAGCAGGCCTTGAAAAAGCCTGTTTATTCTCTTACAGAGTACATAATTGACAATCTTCTTTCTCCAGTACCTGACGAGTGTAGAATATCCAATCAGTAGCTGACTTATTAAGTCAGAGTCCATTTTGATACGCCCAATAATTTCGTCTACATATGGAGTTAACCTTGATAGAAGGATGCCTGATAGTATTTTTCTTGTAGTTGATACTAGTGGCATGCTTGCATGATTACTGTTCACTTGGCCTAAATATGGAGTTGGCATTGAGAGAAGAATGTTTGATAAAATGTTGTATATAACTGATACCAGTGATATGCCTGGACAAGTACTGTTTATTTCCTCCACAAATACTATAAAGTTAAGCTTCAGAGAACAATAAATGATTAGTCCTTTCTCGTATTCGTCAGCCTTTATCGAAGGTTTGCCAAAATTCTTTATAGTGTGTGACAGGAATGATGAAGTCCCACGTAAGTTTGCTTATCGAAAGCCTTCTGGAATGTAGCTCCTTCATATTGCCTATCAAAAAAAGATTGCATATGAAAACTTTTATCTCCCGACACACACAGCAAATTTCAGTAGAACAAGCTACGGCAAGTAAGCACAGCGTTACAATTCTGGCGATTTCCTTCGATTCTGTTCAATTGCCTCGCAAGTCGTTGGACTTACCTAAAGAAATGTTTTGGATATCAAACATTCCTTTGATTCTTCCCTACTACGTTTATCGAAAACAGTTTTTGTCCCGATAAATATTTAGTGGTCGGTGATCTCAGGTCACGCGTAGAGACAAAATAAGGTCTTCATATAAAGGGAAGGATATTATTTTCGACTGCAACCCAAATTTGAATAAGTCGAAAAATTTCCCTGTAACACGTCGAGGCCAAACTTCATTAACACTCTGGCGATTTCTGAGGTTTTTGCAGCAGTGTAATTGAGGATCCGGTGTTCTGGGATGTGGCGCTGCTTCGCTGGTAAGTGGTTCCGGGCGTTTCGGACGAAAGTGTCACCGTCATCTTCCAAGCTTCAAGTTCACTGCTTCTTCATGGACCTTGAACTCTTCAAATTAAGGTGACATTTTTTTCGAAACGTCCGAAGCCATTTATCCAGTCACATCTCTGAAGACCCAAATCCTTCATTACGCCGTTGCAAAAACGTCAGAAATCGCAAAGGTTTTTATGAACTTTGACTTTAACGAAACCCCATTCAGCGATTCTAGAGTTATTACACACGAACAAGCAGACATGGCGAAGATAAAACTTGCTTGTGTGGACATTTTTCTTGAGAATGCGCCAAAAAAAAAAAAGTGAAATAGACAATATCTTAGAGCTGTGTGAACAAGGCGGAATCTATAAAATGCAGTTTGTTTCTTTACATTTTCAAGGTATCGGATTTGTTCCCTCATCAGATAGGCAACAGTATACATTGCATTGGACAAGCTCTAGAAACACCAACACAGTTTTATATGTATAGAAGGAAAAATATCTGTGAACTGCAGGAATATCAGGTGAAATACTCGTCCCTTATTTGATGTTCGTGACGTAAATAAAACATGAGACCTGTAAGTCAGGCACGCCTTTGACAGACCTGCTTCATCTTGTGTGGAACTCAATATGTTGGATATATTTCTGCTCTGAATTCAGTATCTAATTTATTGTATCGTCAAGTTAATGCAGTGAATTCGAAAAAAGTTACGAATTTGTGAACAGAGTATTTGTATTTGCCTTACGCATCTCGTTTTTTGCGTGTTCTCACTGAGAAGTACAAAATTAGACTTTTCAATGCAATACGTCTGTCTGTCCGCAATGTAGACCTAACAACTTGAAAACTTTAAACAGATTATCATAAAATTCGAATTTGGAAAGTTTTGTTACAGCTTATTGAACAGTTCACTTTGTATAACCCTTTAAAGATGAAACGTAGTCTGTTTTACGTAAGGACTCAGTACGTACCGCGCAGTAAGCACTCTCCACCTAGGTTACAAAAACCAAACAGTTCATGTTGTATAAGGTAAAATTTGCAGTTTGTTCTTATCCGTACAAAACACACAAATGCAAAGTGGGCAGGATGTAGAATTGTTGAATGTTAAACCTGGCGGTATGTAAAGTAACCGCTACGCTTTGAAAGTTAATTTCTCATAAAATAAAGAAAATTCAAAACGGAGAGCTGCGTTCTTTACTGCTCGCATTTCGAACGTAACTCGCCAAATATTTACAAGTACTTGACGAGTTATCAGAGCCCCGGTAACTTGCAAATATCCTGCCAATTCTGGCGTGACCGCCTTCTCACTACGTCCACATTTTCAATTCGTGCTCTCTTTGAATGATCTTCTTCCTTGCAAGTATTATCCAAAACATAAGATTCCGGTAACATTCGCGCATGTTTGGAAGGCCATTTTTGAATACTGAATTTTGAAACAGAATGTGGAAGCAGTCCGATTCTATGTCAGTTACCTCTATAATAGCAAGTTGTACTGACGAAAAGTCGTCCGTTATGTTTGCCATAATAAAAACAAAATTGTGACGTGTCGACGAAGTTTATAAAAACTCCCGATATCATATTTAAAGACAATCCGTTCGCTGGTATTGCAGTTGCTTCATGTTCATAGACGGAAGTAGAAATTTCAATAGGTGATTTGCGTGGTTACAAAGGCGTCCAAATATGTAACTAATACGTTATGTTAATTTCACTTTTTCTTAAATTATCGCTGCTTGTGGAGATTGGAGGAACGTGAAAGAATGCGCCAAAATTGATAAGCTGCGCTAACATTTATTAAATTCTTTTACTGACATTTGCAGTCACGTGGTATGCTACCAAAATTGTAACTGCTTGTTTGTATATTAAATTCTGAACTGCTTGTCTTTATTATTCGCCTTCCATAAGGGAAAGTAAGCTTTACAGCTTCTTCATTGGGCGTGCTTATGTTTATGAGAAAGTTTAGTGCGGATAAGAAAAAGAAAACAGACTACGGTATAAAAACAAAACAAGACAGGAAGACTGGTTATAATGTGCAGCATGAAGCAGCTACAAGAACAGAGAACACCGAGTCTACTGAACAATTATTCGTTGCACTTTAGATCGGAACAGAAAATAAAATGGTTTAAAGTTTGTATGATTGACAAATTATATAGATTTGAACAATTAATTTAAGATATATGTCCTTTGACGAAAAGTGTTCTTTCAAGTCCCATCAGGAATGCCTTTACTTTTTATAACGTTCCTCTGCCCCTACGCGTGGTCCGTTTCAGTACTTTTTGCAGGGTAATGGGAAAATAATTAATGAAAATATAAGAAACGAGTTTAATTGTAGTTAATGCAAGACGAAAATACACGAACAATTAAGAATATAGAAACCAAGAGAAAAATGCATAATGAGGAGCTTCATAATTAGTGCTCCTACCAAACTAGGCGTATTATTGGGTTGAAATAATGAAGAGGCATTGATGGAAGAGCATTGCAGAATACTGGAGGGAAATGGTATGTGCGTACAAAATTTGGTTGGTAACTCCTGTCAGAAGGAACAATCTGAATGATAGATAAGCGCGTAATGTTACAGAGAATCTTTAAACATACAAGTATGGTGTGAATATGTCGGTTGGCATCACTTGATGTATGATAGAATTCAAGGATTGTTGTGAACCGGTACTGTAGGTTCGGTTTCAGTGTGCTCATTCACAAGTAAAGACGAACGTAAAAGAAAGTTTTGTGAAATTACAATACATGTATATTCACCCAAATTTGGAGTGGGTTGTTATTTTGACTGGTGGTACAGCCCAGTAGCTAAAGTAAGAATTATGAAACGCACATCTTTATCGACATGGCCTGACGAATGTTCAGTTTGTCCCCACTTGTATGTTGACACAGAAAAGTAAAGTGTGCATCGCAAAAGCCATTTTTAAAATGTTACAATTTCACAAAGTGAAATACGGCAAAAAAGAAAGGTCATGGTTTTCGCATTATTTTAACTTCTGAGCAACGAAATTAAAGGGTTTGCTGATGACGCATCTGTGCGCGTTGTTATCTGGTATGTTGCAATAGTTATACGTAACCGCGGTTCGCTGGAGGACCGGGATAGCTCAGTCGGTATAGCGACTCGCTACGGGCTGGACGGTCCGGAGATTGAATCCCGGTGGGGGCGATATTTTCCGAACCCGTCCAGACCGTTCCTAGGGCCCACCCAGCCTCCTGTACAAAGGGTACCGGGTCTTTCCTGGGAGTAAAGCGGCCGGGGTGTGGCGTTGACCACCCATCCCATCTAGCGCCGAGGTTAAAGAAAGAGTAGAGCTGTACTTCTACTCCCCCTCTGGGCCTTCGTGGCCTGTTCTAAGGCGAACTTTATCTCTACCTTTACTTAGCCGCGGTTCGCTTTGAACGTGTTGTCGGTTCAAATCTGGTCTCCTGGCAGAATTTTTTCCACCCCAGCCTACTCGGAATGAAACACGTGTTCAGCAACGTAATAGTAAGTCGCATCTGGCTCTAAAATATGGTTGTGCAGGCTGGACTACGTATATATGCGGTAAGCAAAAGAGAAACACCTCACAGACGAAAATGTCAGGCACTTGCTGGGAAGAGCGCTGTCAGAGAATATTGAAACTAACAAAATAACAAAATAACAAATATGCTGAAGATAATTAAAATGGCAGACATCATATGCAACTGTCAGCCAAGGTGGGAAAAAGTGCTGTAATAAAACAACTGAAAACTGGTCCATTCGGATTAAACGAAGAAGAGAAACGGACGCTTATGGTTGGCGTGCTGCCCTTTAAAATTCCGAAGAAATTCAGTTACTTGAAGTGCAACTGGTAGAAGTGTCTATAGTATATTGCGATACAAATTTAACACAAGTTACAATGGTCCATTTGTTTGTACAGACCAAACCTGAAGCTAGGTGACACTTGTCTTAAAAAAAAAAGACTTTCACAAAAAACTGTGAATGTTCCAGTGTGATATTTGACGCCCTCAGTTCTGTAGCGCTTACCAATAGCTGTATCCAACACGATCGTTTCTGCAGTATTTTCCATTAGCTGTATTCGACAGGATTATTTCTGTAGTACTTTCCATTGGTGCTACACGACAGCATAATTTCAACCTTACTTTCCAGAAGCGGTATTGCAGTATCACCCTCTTGCTTCATTGTCAGAGGCAGAGTTAATTGCTTAATTATACAATATAAACCAACAGAATTCACCTTTTCTAAATTAATGCATTAATTTATGATGTATTCTACGTGTTTCAAACCCGAGGGTTCATCTTCAGGAAGACGGTTGTACATACAGGTATGGCATAATGTGTTCTACATGCATCAGTATAAGCAGTCTTGTAGGTAGAAGAATGTGTTTGGTACTGATCGAGCACACACTTCTTATACTGCTTATACTGAAGCATGTAGAACACACTATACCGTACCTGTATATACAACCGTCTTCCTTTAGATGAGCCCTCGGGTTCGAAACATGTAGAAGACATCATAAATTAAAATATTAGTTTAGAAAAGGTGCATTTTGTTGGTTTATATTGTATAATTAATTACAATACACGGTGCAAAAAACATAAAATTAATTGCTAAGCAGCTTCACCATTTGCAGTCTTATCCTAATATTAGGGCGAGAGAGGCGGGCCGTGCATCGTGCATTGGACAGGCGAGGGGTGTATAAAAATTTTACTAGGGAACTCTGACAAAGTCTTGTCTTAGGCGTAGATAAGGCAGATGAGAGATCCTAAACGTACACAGTAAAGGAATGTGGACTGTAATGTCTGGCTCAATGCATGGTCCAGTGGAGTGCTCTTAGGAAATGGGTAATGTATGTTCGGGTTCTGCGTGCAGCATGCTCTACTCATCTCATATTTCTTCTTCTGATCACGCTGATAATATTTGTAGAATAGCACGAATTATGGAAATTTACTTCATCTCAGGTAGGTCCAAATATTCTCTACACCACAATGCAGGCCTAAAGTCACGTGGTTAGCAATCCTGCATCATATTATTTAGGGTCTAGACATAAATTGCTACCCGAAGGCCAAAAATTTGGACGGTTTTATGGTGTCGCTTTATCCATCAATACAAATTCCGATACGGTGCCCACAATGGCGCCCAGGCAAATATTTTGTTGTGGAAGTAAAACCAGTGTTATTTAATTGTGGATCCTCAAACTTATGGCACGTCTCAATAAATACGCAGTTTTCGTGATAGCTATATGTTTCTGGTTTCTAAAACAATATGGCAGACACGTAACTTCTATACTGTATTAAGCTTTGTGTTTAATGATGATAGCGTGTGAACTGCTGGGACCAGAAATGCATCACTCTTCCTCGCGAACGTCTAATTTGATTTAAAGTTTTGATGTATCTGCCAAATGTTACTCACATGTCGGGACCAGAACGCATGTCGATGGCAAATACACACAAATATTATTACTGAATTAAACAACATGAATTAACCTATAATTCCTGCATGCAACCTCGCATGCCGTTTATTTGAAGAATATCCCTAATCGTCTCTTGAATACTGGATCATGTTCGAAAGTGTTACCCTGAAAGTTGTGTATATTTTCTAACTTTCGAGAAACCTGATAGTAGTGATGTAGAAAACAGCGAATATAAGCTTCAACCCTCTTATACCTCAAATCCAAGTTAACAGTTTTAAGAGTTTAGCTCCCGCCTCGCAGAAAACTCGCCGCTTCTCTAGTGTGACGCTCAGTCAGTCCATGTTATTTAGCTTGTCTACAAGAAAACTGTCACATTTCCAGAATACTTTTCTGTTACAAACATGCATATTTGTCCCTGTTTTATGGGCCTCCTGCGGATGTGGCGCCAATTCTTGGTTACCATGATATCCCGTCTATACAGTCGCCATCTGTTACTCCTCCAGATCACACATCTTGTCTAAAAATCACACCCAGAAACTGTTGTCAGCGCTTTGTTACTCTCGATTTCAGCCCCGTAGACACAAGGCCAGAAGGGCCAATTAATCCGATTTAAATATAGGTTTTATTTGTTTCTAGTAAACGCTCTATCACCACTGCTTTTTAACTTTGCTTTAGAGTACGCCATTAGGAGGGTTCAGGTAAACCAGGAGGGCTTGAAACTAAATGGTACATGTCAGCTGCTGGCTTATGCCGATGATGTTAATATACTGGGAGGAGGTACACATACTTTACAGGAAAACGCAGAAGCTTTAGTAGCTGCTACTAGGGAGATTGGACTGGAAGTAAGTGCTGATAA
>Ga0123354_10005681_pt1 | contig 18238 bp, 11 predicted proteins | sample TergutLab28metaG_2_FD_97872 | JGI IMG/M metagenome (GOLD analysis project Ga0123354, IMG submission 97872) | Labiotermes labralis P4 segment gut microbial communities from Petit-Saut dam, French Guiana - Lab288 P4 | ecosystem: Host-associated > Arthropoda: Insects > Digestive system > Gut ...
CACCCTAATATTATCCACCCATCTACGCCTAGGTCTCCCCAGTGGTCTCTTTCCCTCCGGTTTCCCCACCAAGACCCTATACACCCCCTCTCCTCACCCATACGCGCCACATGCCCAGCCCATTCTTCTCGATTTTATCACCCGCACAATATTGGGTGAGGAGTACAAATCATTTAACTCCTCGTTATGCAATCTCCTCCATTCCCTCGTTACTTCATCACTCCTAGGTCCAAATATTCTCCTCAACACCATATTCTCAAACACCCTCAGCTCACTTTCCTCCCGCAATGTCAACGACCAAGTTTCACACCCAGTAAGTAAGTACGCACAACATAATATTTGCAGACATGCATTTAGCCTATTTTGGTATGTTCAAATGTACAGTGCATTTGCTGAGGTACATGCACCATTACGTGCTTTTTTTGATTCATAGTAACATATTGCAAGTTAATGCTGTCAGTTTACATTTATCAACTGCACTATCTAATTTATTTGTATAATAAATATGCTGTCTAATTGTAATACCACAAAACTAAAACTAAAATACTGTCACCAGTGGAAGTATTATAAGGGATAGAGTGGACTGAGTGTTGTGGGTGAGATCGCAAATTGTTTTGTAATGTGATTTGGTGAGGAGCAGCACAAACGAGTTGAAAAGATAAGTAGAGAAACCACAGCAGCGTCCAGTCTACATTGCACAGTATATACACACACACACACACACACACATAGCGCAGGCACAACATGCATCTGGTTTGCAGGGTTTTTCAGACTTATTACTGAGGAATATCAAATGGCTATTCATTTGAACATTTTACTTAGAAAGTACAAGGAAAGTAGGTATGATATAATTTCAATAAAATGCAAAACTTCTGAAGTCATTTACAGACTTCAAAACCCTGTATCTGAAAAAATGCATGCTCATTCAGTAATCAGAAATATGTATTGCAGTATACGTAACAGAAAATCAGAAACACAACATTTAATAAAAGAAAGTCACACAAGACAATGCACTTTATTGTAATTGAGCATTAACTCATAAAAATGTTATCACAGCACCCTTGTACAGTGGTATTCATGGAAATGAAATACACTGTGTACACTACATACAAGTACACTGTTTTGTTCACACAAATATATAATTTGTTTCAGTTCCAGAATCACCCACAAACACATGACACTAACAATAAAAAAATTTAACTAATAAGGAAGGTAAATTGAAAGACCATAATTATGACATCAGTTGGCATGTCAGAGATGATTCAAAACTGCGACATTGAAGTGGAAATAGTAACCAATGTATATCATTGTCAGAACCTTTTTTTCCATTTTCCATACTGTCATCTAAATCACTCTGCCTCATGGAAAAGTAATAAAGTTTATCTCAGTATGTCATGTGCTAAACAACTTATGTTTTGTGATGTCATGCTGACATTTCATGCCGAAACTAAATACAATGTTTACTCGAGTACATGATGAGACCCCTTTACATTCTTCATTTTCAAGGAAAGTACATATACAGGACATATTTATGTTTCTGGTTTTGTTTGTTAGGTTTAATCTTCCTCCTGATCTCAAAAATAAAAAACAGGATACAAACCCATTGGATAGTGGAGTAATATGACATCCAAGACGAAAAATGACCATGACTCAATATGTGACAAACCCTACTGGAATTCTTATATTGTTCAAAGCAAGAAGAGTTTTAGAAAAAACTGTTCAAAACATTGTCAACTAAATCAATTTGGAAAATATACTAAATTAATTTGGAAACAGAGAACTTACTCTCCTTGTGACAAAGACTACCACTTTGGGAGTTACACACTTGAAGCCATTTGGTTATTGACAGAATACACCTCACACAAGTAAGAATATCAGATTCATTCTCATATAAAGCTGTTTTCTTGAAATGAAAGATACAGCTATGCTGCTATGTGAAGGGTCCACAGAAATTGGTTTAAACATTATAAAATTATTTCATAAAACAACTGTATCAGTAATTAATATTTTGCCATTAACCCCTTACCTGCTAACGTGGAGAATATGGTGAGCTCCGAATAATGCTAGCAAAGGGCAGATGGGATTTAACTCAGCATTTAACCTTTTGGCGCCGTAATTATTTTTTTAATTTTAGCACACCCTGTAAATTAAATGTGAAATATACAGGAACCAAATATGTTAGAATTATGAAACAAACTGCATTTTGAAGAGAAAAAAAAATGGCGAGTATACACCATGTTTAAAATATTCAGTAACTTTATTTGCTGAATAAATATATAAAATGCAACTTTAGAGGTTAGTGGTGCGGTAGGACCACTATAGTTGACATTAGGCGTCTAAAGGTTAAAAGGTTAAAACTATTTTTCGGGTGGTTTGACTTTTCACACATATTACACACTTCACACAATAATGTAATTACAAATAAACTAAATAAAGCACCACCAGGACGCCAATCATACCATAACATGGGCAGTACTTTTCTAATACCTTTACAGTAACTGGTGGTAGTTTGGGCCAGGTCATCATACATCTTTTTTAAGAAGTACTTTCCTGGTTTCCCTCAGTCTGTTCAGGCTAGCACCTTGACTAGACCATCACACTTCTGGCCAAATTTTTTATAACTCTTCAATCATCATTCATCCTACTAATCAATAGTACATCAATATTATCAAAAAATACACCATACACCACTCAAAACATGCAACAATTTAAAAGCCCATAAAAAATATACCAACATTCAGCTCATTTTAAAATTTTTATCCCATTCTTCACAACTTCATTCAACTTCAAATGCTGTTTTAATGTACCGAAGCTCTGTGGTCAGTCTTATCACTAGTTATAAGAGAGTTACAATTACTTCAAATTTACTGTTGCCACCTAACATGCCAACATGATGTCACAGATTTACTTGTCGTGATTTAACAATGTGTCAAAAAAAAACCTACCAATATATAACAAGCACAACTACTAATGAGCCTTTTGGTATGTGATACAGTATAGTTTGGTAGATATGTATCAATGTTTTTGAGGAACCTGATACCCCCATCTTCAGGACAGTAAAGTCTACATGGATTCACATCAAAGAAGACAGCATACTCATAGGCACTGCAGTGAGAACCTTTAACTTCACAGAACTACAGGTGTTTTCCAGTCACAGGGTAGCTGCCATCAGCAGCAAATGAAAGAAAGGCCAAATTATTTACATCACTGAAAGACATGTAGGCAGCTAGAGTATTTTTCTGTTGATGTCTGCAATTTGCCTTCTGTTTCAGGCACTGTGCTCCATGAAGCTCAGATATTAATGTATTCATTACAACAATTCACCTATAATTTGGTTAAATCTAAGATTGTTAATATTGCAGTAGGATAAACTTCCACTCTTACAATGAACGTGCCACTAATAAAACACATACAGTATTTTTTATTTCATTGATTTGTTTAATTATTCTGTAATCTTTATAAAATCTTTGAGGCATAGAACATCATTCTTCGTTTAAGTTGTATTTAGTTAAAAATTTGACAAGGGAATGTGGTATAAATTTCAGCTACATTATTGGTGCATCCTTGTCCAGAATATTAAGTTTCCTTTGTAACCACAAATATTAAAATGTACTATTCAACTTGTCCTTTCTCCATCAAAATTCTCATATGTTGTTGTAGTAATGGACCATCTATTACAATAGAATTCCTTTCATCTGGAAGCCAATACCCTGGAAATTCTGTTTCTTTGGCAGTCGAGGACAACAGTCCCAAATCTGCTAGTTTGGCATCTGTAACATTCTGTATGCATGGTGATTCCTTGATTTTATCTGGTGTTATCTGTACTTTTGAGTCCACCAAGCTATTATAATGGTTTCCATAGATCCCAAGATGAGTAAACAAGATGCTGCTGGCATGAGAATGCATGTAACATTAACAATTCCTCAGACACTTTAAATAATTAGGGGGTTTGGAAGAAGCTTAGACCTTTAAAGATAAAACATATCTGTTTCATATAAGGATTCACTTTGTACTGTGCAGTAAACAATATCTACTTCAGTTATAAAAACCAAGCAGTTAATTTTGTATAAGGGAAAAGTTACTGTTTGTCCTGAGATCCATAGAAGACACATAAATGCAATGTGAGCACCACATACAATTTCTGAATGTTTAACCTGGTGGAATGTAAAGTTACTGCTAAGCTTTGAAAGGTCAGTGCTGCTGCAACAGCAGGTGAAGGAGATACCCTAATGAAGTATTCCTCTGATTAGTTGTATGTCAAAATAAAATAGCAGTAACACAAAATTACTTGTAAGAACTTAGACCAATGTGAGTACTCTTTGATAACCCAGAATATTTGAAAGTCTGTCATCTGTCCAGTCTTGTTGATGCCAGATTAAAGGAAACCTGTATATTTTTTATCACAATTATTTTTTTCTATGAATTTTGCACAAGTTCCACAACGGTTTGTTTATATCCTTATTGTTGCTCCGTGCATTTCGTAGAATCACTTTAATTATTAACCAACAAATGCACTATATAAAATTTCACATTATTTCACATTAAAACACTTAAAATTGCTCCGACATGTTTCGATCCTAAGAACATCCTCAGGAAGCTACGTTGTTCCTTGCTAAAGTCATTTTAAAAACATTCACAAAATAATTCCATTATATTAACAGGGTGTTGTGGCAGCATATTGTGTTGTGTAAGATTACGTTGTTAGGAATGCGTCTGGCTATGGTGTGCGTCACATGTTACGTAGTGAAATGACGCACACCATAGCCAGATGCATTCTTAACAATGTAATCTTACACAACACGACATGCTGCCAAAACACCCTAATAATATAATGGAATTATTTTGTGAATGTTTTTAAAATGACTTTAGCAAGGAACAACGTAGCTCCCAGAGGATGATCTTAGGATCGAAACATGTCGGAGCGATTTTAAGTGTTTTCATGTGAAATTTTATATAGTGCATTTGTTGGTTAATAATTAAAGAGATTGTTTATACTATAAGAAATGAACCTGCATTTTTGCTTCCCATTGTGATGCCACTTGAATTGGAGAAAAAAATACATACATTGGAAAGAAGCTTGATTCAGTTTGATGTATTGAAGTGGTTATATGATAATAAAATTAAGGGAAGCAACTTTGTATGTAAATTTATAAAAACATTTCCAGTCATGCAGTTTGATGTGGGTTTATTGATCATCATTTAATTGTGATATTGTGTCTTCTTGGAGACCAAATCAGCCCAAGGTATAGCAGGAGCTTTTGTGTGAGTCGCTTCTTTCGTAAAATGCCAACAGGTCTGTTGTTATTGATTTTCTGTGGGTAAAACTGAAGGATCAGGTTTGAGAGCTCTCAGTACTGAGTTACTGAAAGGACAAAGAGAGAAAAATGGAATGTGGGAGCAAGAGATTTACAATTAATGCTTACTTCAACTTTAGTAATGTGACCATGCCTATCCTGAGGTCATACATGCTACGTCAAACATGCTTCCTCCAGTGTGGCCCTGTGTTTTATCCTGCTGGTTGTTTCTCATAGTCATATAGGCCTGCAATTCTTTGTGGCTTCACATAACAGTAGTATGTACATGTAATTGTTTTCAGGAGAGGAACAGTCCCCTTCCTCAAACTAAAAATAAGGTCAACATCTAATCAGCTGGGTCCAATACAAAAAGCTACTTTCAAACTCTCACTCAGTGATGTCCAACCAAACCAATAAATCAAGAGCTAAATGAGCCTGGAAAGTGTCAATTGACATCCCTTGGTTAGTTTAGCCATTCCCCATATGAAACAGATTGCAGGGTTATAATGACATGGACTATGATGTGGATTACGCTTGTGCTAACAGATTTCCCATCTTGTCAGTGGGCTTTGAAATGGTTGTGTTAGGCCATTCTCCTACTTTGCAAGATTTGAGGTTCTCACAGTGGCAGTGCTGAAGGTTCATGTCTTACAGAATGTTACATGGTCAGCCAGCAAGTAGTTCTTAACATTTTAAAGGATCACAGTGACTTCATTTTCAGGGTCAAGCATTCCAAGAAGAAAAATCTCTTGGATGCTGGACCTTGCTTTATCCAACAGTGGCACATTCAAAGACTCATGTACTCCAGCCACATCCATCCCATGCAAATCTGGAGTATTGTTATCCAAGCAGAAAAGCCAATTCAGGGAAGATATTGTTAGCAAGATCAATTTTTTTTAAAAGAATTGGCAGTAATATTGCCAGTAATTATGTCAAGAATTCAGAAAATAATTTGGTGGTGGTGGTCATGGTGGCTATTATTGTTGTTGTCACCATTGTCAATTTCGTCATCAATGCTGCTGCTGCTGTCATCGTCATTGTTGTCTTGTAGTTGTTGTTGTTTGTTTTTTGCTGTTAGTACAGTTTCAGGATAGTTCTCATTTCACTTTCAGAAACATATAGAAATGAAGTGGAATCCTTACCCACTTCATAGGCATGTAACCTGCCATTAATGTTAACTTATACTGGAACTTATGAAAGCCTGGTATGTGATTGAAAGAGAACACATTGTCAACTGTGAATTGTTCAATGAGCCTTGTGGGATATGTAGACTGGAAGAAAGCCAGAGACTGAGTGATAAATGAAGATGAGTAGAGACCCACCTAGATCAAAGTAAATGATGAATCTTCTAAGCAAATATGCACAGTTTATTGGTCTGCTTAATGATTTGTTAATCCATCCCCTTTCATTCATGAATGATATATCATTCCCAACAGGTTTAAAAAAGCTTTATCAGGCCCAACTGAGTAGATGTTAGCCTAAGGATGGGGCCAGTACTGTCTCCAAAATGTTGCACTATAGTAATTTTATCAATTTTTAACAGGAACAGTGGACAAAACCCATTACTTAAATTATTACAAAAGTGAACACCTGTATCATCTTTGGAATCTAACAGAAATTCTCCATCATGTTTGTTGAAGCCTTCACTGACACTGCAACTATTTTGCTTTGTGTGCCAATATCATGGACCCATGATGTTCTTCAAGCAGTCAAGATGCCACGATGCTGAAGAGTAAAATAAACAATGGAAGTCATGACTGACATAAAATTCATCCAGTTCTGCTCCATGACAGCAGATGTAGCTCACTCATCTAGCTACTAACCTACTGACCTCTGAAATTGTTCCTCCATAAAAATTGGAAGAGTGGTTCAACAGGTAGAATTACATAAAAATCTATGCAGCCCATACTGTCATAGTCTCATGTCAGTAGCACATCCATGGTTCATCCTGAACTCTACGTATTTGATACCTGTATTATGCCAGTAGTACAGTGCTAGCACCACAAAAAGGTGCCACCACTGGTGTGAGGATCCAATAAAGTCAACTCGACCTGTAAACAAACACATCATATATAACCTTATAACAGGGATGGTCACTGTATGCAGTCAGTTAACATGAAAAGAACTACATATTTTCCAAAAAAAGAAGACCAATTTTAGAAATAGATAGTCAAATGTCTCCAAAAATGGTACTAAGAGTTAGATGTGGAAAGTGAGGGCATCATTCATGTAAACAGACATTTCTATGGCAGATTTGACATTCTCATGGCAGTGAGAACACAGTGGTCTACCCTGAAGATGAAGAAAGCATGTTGCTTTCTAACACTGGTAAACTTTTGCCACACTGCATTTGTCATGTCACGCCTATATTTCGTTACTACATGCATATATAATAAATTATAGAAACCAAACAGTCATGATGCACCAAGACATTGTGCATCCTTAGGTTGCAGAGGGATGGACTGGCATCTAGACTTATAACACATTTATTAAACAAGCAATTGCAAATAGCTGATAGGTGTGGTCCTCCAGCTTAAGGGTTTGGTAAGGTGCTAACAACACCTCAACATAAAGAACCAGCACATGTGACATGTCACACCATGCCTTGGATTTGCTTTGGCAGGCCTATGTCAACATGGTAATGAACATTTGCATTCCATGCAATGCAGGCAATTTTATGACTTTTTGATTAATTATTAGATTCTCAATTGGGACTCTGTTCTAGGGAGGTGGTTAGTTAAACCCTTATGATATTAGTAATGTGTGTGTTAAGCAAAACAGTCTGTTAACTGGTCAGCATCATAGGTAATCCCATTTAGTGAAGTGAATACAGTAATGTAATCTTTATTGTTTTACCGTGCACTTCGTAGAATCACTTTAATTATACCAACCAATGCACTCATATAAAATTTTATGTTGTTATGTGTTATGTTGTGAGTGACTTGCAACATAACACACGACTCACACCATAAGCAGGTGCATTCTCAGCAATGTACTCTTACACAATACAACATGTTGCCACAGTACCCTGTCACTGTAAGGAAATTAATTAGTGAGTGTTTTTAATATGTGACTTAAGCAAGGAACAAAATTGCTCCCTGATGACGATCTTATGATCAAAACATGTTGGAGCGATTTTAAGTGTTTTAATGTGAAATTTTATATGAGTGCATTTATTGGTATAAATAAAGTGACAGTAATGTAAACGTAAATATAAACATATTGAACTATCTCACTTCACATCACTTGTCTGCTAGCATCTCCACAAGCCTAAATGAAGATGCAAAGGCTCTTAAAATCACTAAAACTGAATTGCCTTCAATAAATGTTGTAAATTACTTCACTCTGAATGTTTTACATAATAGGTTAGACCATGGAAAAATAATGTATTCTGGAATGAGGAACCGGGGTAGTGTAGATGGTATACTGTCTCTGTTATGGGCTGGATGTGAGGTATTTTGATTCCAGCTGGGATGCAAGGGAATTTTCTCCTCTCCAAAAGGTCCAGACCAACTCTGGGGCCCACCCAGCTTCCTATTCCATGGGTACTGAGGGTTCTTTCCCTGGGGGTAAAGTGGCCAAGGTATGAAGTTGGTCACTCCTTCCCATCTAGTGCCAAGATTAAAAATGAGTGCAGCTATACCTACATTCCCCTTGATGCCTTCAAGATGAACTTTACCTTCATACATTCCTAGACATGAAATGAGCACAGTTTGTTTATAAAATAATTCTACTCGGTTACAGTGTCGAGCATGGACATCCTTAAACTAGATGACATCCAACTTATAGAATACCTTGCATATCATATTGTAAACCTTCATCACATCAGATGCGGTCAAGAAATTATTGATATTACAGTGTATGTATTGAAATACTTGTCAGACACATCTATTATGATTCATTCTATAGAAATGATTAATCCAAACATGTTTCATGAAAACATATTAACTGAGAAGAATTCAGATATAAATCTACTATATTAGGGTCATATTTGAGATTATATGTAATACACTTATTAATTATGATTTAACCTGATACCCAAAATACTGAATGTCATACATAACGTTTATTGAAGATTTGTGAATTTTAATGATTCAGGGACCTATGCTTCTGATCTAGGCAGATATGGATGGCAGCAGAAAGATGATGTTGCTCTAGTATTAGTTCAATAAATTGTTTAACCTGTATTTATATCTTCATTTTATTGCATGTCACATAACCTTATTCCATCACACATACCAAAAATCTCACATAACAGTTATTAAAGATTTATTTGTCCACATTTTTTACCCATTAGTACCATGAGAAGCAGCCACTGTTTTGAATAATTTCATTTGGACAGTTTTCCTAGTCTCCTCATTTTTAAAAGCTTTAGAATTGATTGATTGATTGATTTCTTTCTTTATTTTCCCAAAATACCATATACAGGAACATATCCAATGGATGTAGGAATAGTCAGCAAATTGGCCCTATGGTATAGTGTAGCCATACACTTAAAATTAACAGTAAAAACACACAATTTACAAGTAAAAGAGTAAATTATTACACAAGTTATGTTTCAGTAATTACTGATAAGTATGTAGGACAGCTTGATATGCACCAGAATATTACACATTAAAGCAAACCAGCATCCTTAATCATTTATCACAACTGCGTTTTAATAAGACGTGTGGTTTCCTAAACATTTCATCTTTGAGATTAATCTTCCATAAGATTTAATATTATTCAGAGTGTAGTATGAATTGGTAATGATTGAAACTTCGGAGATTTGTGTGACCATAAGAAAACCAAACTGCAAAATAAGTTACTGCTGCTCTATGAAACATCAAACTAATTTAAAACCAGCAGAGAACCCACAGAAATTTTGCTGGAAGAATTTGAAAATTTCTACCTGTAGCAATATTTTTTACAGAAACCCTTACAGTATTTACTGAATGTGCATGCTACATAAGTTTTTTTTACCATAGGTCAGATGGTAATCAGTGGGGAATCAAGATCCAAAGGTCAGGACCTGTGGAATGGAACAATGTTGTGTTTCATACCCTTCGGCTAGACCTGACATCCAGATGCTACTGATGGTAGTACTGGCAAAAAAAAAAAGTACATCTCTGTAGCCTATAATTTTTTGTTCATTTGTTAATGAAGTAAAATGATTACTATCTCTCATTTGCTGGTTGTACGAAGCCATCCGTCATAAATTTCACCGTAAACGTCCATTCAAGAAACCTTTAGTGAGAGGGAGGAAGGGTTTGCTCCAGAGATCTTTGAGTCAGAAACCCTGTGAGCAGGTGATAAAGGGAAATAAAATATGTTTAGCTGATCCCTGAGAGGTGCAGGAAACATGAAGTATTCATAATGTAACATGAATAGCAACAGCCTAACACAAGCAAATATTCAACCCAAGATGAAAAATAAACTAATAAAATAAATTTTCATACTGACCACGAGGGTTGGACACTGGCATTCAAGTAAGTGAGCTATGTAAGCGAGGTTGCACATAGTGAAGTCACCTAAAGCACAGATTAATAGTCCTGGAGTGAAGTGACTGTTGGTTTCTAGTATATGATTTCATTGAATTCAAGTGAAAGAAGAAGGTTGCACAATTGGTAGTTTATTAACTGGAGAAGTGCAAAATTTGTACCTCAGATGCAAATAAATAAATACACAAATAGAAATAGTGAGGACTATATCCAATTCAATGAACCCCACCCGTATCCCTTAAGAAGTCTCACCTACCACACTGAGCACATCATGGCATACAATTTACATAGGGCAATCATGTACATCTAATTTCTGTTTAGTGCTATAATATTTAATGCCCATTTTTATCCATCAGCATTTCTCATTCCAGTTCCTACATAATAAGAGAATAGGAAGCCCCAGTTATTTATAGATATGGATATTACATAATAAATCACATTAGCAGTAGTATAGAGCAGATTTGTTATAACTGTAGTACACAAAGCGTCACTTACCTGACCAAAACCTTTCTGGAAATTTAGAAATGTAGATCAGAAATGCCAATCCACTGATGGTGTACATTCCAAACACTCTTGGTAACAGAATCTGGTGATGGAAAATTAGATTGTTTGTCATTTGTTAAGGCAGAAAAAACCTAATTAAAGGGTTTGATTTATAGATCAGTGTAAAATGACCACAGTGTCTCCCAGTGGCTCTGAGTCTAAGGAAAACAAATCTCATATGATGGCCATCTCCTCACTGTCCCTTTTCCAGACTAATTCACCATCACCAGCAGTACTAAATAACATGGTGGTCATGAGACTGGATCAATGCTACTGTCCTGCAGTGTACACATCAATTACTACAAAACTGTACCCAACATCCTTCTGTCAATATTAACTCCATCCACAGAAAAATTAGTGGGGATCATCAGTGTGGATTTTGACATAACAGATCAACTACTGATCACATATTCTGCATTCACAAATTTCTTTAGAAAGAATGGGAATACCATGGAGCAATAAATCAGCCATGACTGCAAGAAGGCCGATGTCTTGGGGACAGAGGTTTTAATAACCTTCTCACTCCTTCTACTCATTAAATGAATGTTATGATAACAATAATATCAGAATTAACTTGTAAATACCTTTCATCACATAGTATTATAATAATTGTATTAATATCCAATAATTTTCGGTATCTTTCACTTATATGGTATTACTGTTTTATTGTGATTTATCATATCTAACTCTAAATAATAGATAATACACCATAGCTAATATAACTTTCTGCAGATACATTACAATCAGAATGTTGCCTATTTAGATATATCTTGAGATTAATTGTATTGTATATTACATCATTTATGATATTTGTAACCTTATTTCTGTATTGACAGGTTCCATATCTGACAGGTCACAACCCCTAAGGAACAAATGAATGCAAAATAAATTGAATTGAACTGAGCTTTGCATATCAAGAAAATGATTAGATTGCATCTATGCAACAGGATTCCACATATTGCTGTATCACAATTCATATGGTACAGCTGTACCTTAATCGGATGAGCATATGAGGTCACTTACTGCACTGCATTAACTTAAAGACACTGTGCATATTAAAATGTTAAGACTTCACCAAAATGTTAAAAACATTGAACACATATAGATGAATAGGTCATCACACATATCTACTGCATGGTGTAAAACTTATAAATGCCTAATGACAGCATTCACAGTTATGTTTTCTTGGGTCCTGAAAACATTGATGTCATACAGCACATCATGTTGCAACATTTTATTTATTCTACCACAATGCTCAGGCCTGTATGTGGAAAATTTGTTTGTGTGCACAGGCTTCATTGTTGTAAATTTTCCAATTATAAAGTTTCACAGGATGAAGAAAGCAGCAAGTTTAGAGCATGTTGAATCCAAATTGTACCAAATCTTACATAAATCAGATGAAAAATATAGAAAATATGGGAAAAATTCCATTAAAAACCTTAAGTAAAATGTAGCTGTCACTGAACCTCTTTTCATAAAACTCATAACTACTCAAGAGCATTATGTTGATATCTACCATACTGAATTTCACCCAAATCAGTCAAAAATGTGGAAGTATAGGTAGAAATTCATTTATGCCGTGAAATAAATTAAGTTAATTTTCAAGAAACCCATGCTTGCTCAGTGACACCCCCCCAAAAAAAGAATCCTGTACTGAACATCATGAAAATTTGACAAATGGCTTAGTTACTAATACTGGGTCAAAGACCGATGGATGAGTAAACATAAACATGGTCACCATGTAAGTCCTTTTCCTGCATTTGTAAATAATGCCTAATAGCAGTAATGAAGCAGTTTGGCTCACCTGAACCACAGGATTTTCCATGCCCCCCATGGTGTATGTCCAGTGGAATGTAGGAACAACGCCATAAACAGCCCAAATCAGGAATACAATCATCTTCGTGTTGGCATCAATTTTTAGTTTTGGAATTTGCAATACCATAGCAAATGCAAAAATGAGGAAAACTGTAATGAGGTAGAACATCTGCCACTCCTGTAATTAAACCATAACGGTATTATAATCTTAAATATTTATGCCCACAAGCAAGAAAATTTAAAATATTCTGGCTATATTTTTGTACAAAATGTTAAATAATCTAGGGGCCAGGAAATCTCAGGCAGTAAAGTTTCTGGCTGCAGATGGAATGACTAGGCTTCGATTCCTTGCAGAAGCAGAGAGTCATCCTCTTTGACATTTGGTTCAGACTGACTTAGGAACCTTACATAATGTGTCCTGATGATCCTCCCTCTTGGAGAACAGCAGGCAGATCACAGAACTGACCATTGATATCCATCTCATGTAAAGTACTATAATGTCTGAAGCTTTATATGTGTGTTCCCTAATTTACTTCATGGTATTATACTTGGTAACAGGACAACCTTACCTTTTGTGTTACACTTTTAATGGTGCAGTGAAGGGAAATATTATGACATAGTATGCACGTGTGTTTATGTGCACACATGTGTTCATGGTTCAACTGGGTGCAATTTATTTTTGTTCAAGTTTTTACATAGTTAACAGTGGTGTAAAATAACAGGCTTTTACTAAAGAGATGTACAAAAGAATGAATTTAAATGGTATTTAACAAATTTAAAGTCATGAAAAGACTTACAAGAAAAAAGCCTCTTATCTTTTCACTTTCAATAATATGTTAATTATCTTTAGTAATAATGGAATGTAAATATTCTTGCTCTCTTAAATCGAGTGGGCATTATATGGGTCAAATACTGCATAACATTTTCAGCTTGAATTTTTCAGTTTGTTCTTAAAATCTAGAACATTAGTGTTAATAAGCTATTAAATTTTGCATCAGGTTTTAAACATTAGAATGTATTGATTGTCATGAGATTATTTCCTTTTCTTTAAGTCATTATGATGTGTAAAATTATTATTTCATATTTGGGCATAGTAAATTCTTAAGAAAAAACAGCTGCCATTTGGAAAAAAAAAAACTTGCAAACATCAGTTTTTTAATTTCTAGTCACCAAAATGATACATCATATAGAATCAAACTGGAAGGTTTGATTTTTCCATACTAAACCAGAATTATATGTGACATTGTGATAGATCATGTGTAGATTCTAATTCTGACATAGCAGCAGCAGCAGCACGGTTGTTTTGCTGGTTGATTCTTTGTTTTGTTAAAGGTGGTTTGTTACTAATATATTGACTCTTTTCTTCCACCCATCCACTGTGCTTAAGAAGTTAAACTTCTGCAGTGTAAATCTAAGTATGAAATCACTAGAGAAACATTTTAAACTTGATATTGAAAGAATGCTTGAACAAGTGAGTATATGTAAGTAGCAAAGTAGAATTCCATGTACCCTATTTTGCTATCATTTGCAATTCTGTGATTATATTTTTATTTAGCCAGTAACATGATAAAATAAGTTTCTAAGTTCCAGTTTCTGAAATGTTACACTGAAGGTGATGACAGTAGTAGTTAAAATCCCAAAGTAAAGACAAAACCTAAAGTGAGATATTAATATTTTAAAATTTGAGTCTTCTGGAATGTGACACTTTCTCCTTGGGCACGTGGCTTGCAACATTTCAGAGGATCTTTATTCTTCTTGAACTGCTTGATGCTGAAGATGAAACCAATACAACCCTTTGACATGTTGGGGAGCTCCAACAACATGGCATCACATACCAGAATACTTGAATCTTCAGCAACACCACAGTGGGAACCTCAATTCTCACACATTCCAGTTTACCCATGTACTGAATAAAAGTAAGTAAGCAATAAAAGTCAACCACAACACATGCATCTAATTTCAACAGCAGTGGGCACTCTAATACTGGCAAGAGTGCACAGTAAATTCATGACACCTTTAGGTGTTGGTTCAGACTACAGAAAGAAAAGGAAAAGTTACATTTATATTAGATGAGTGAGCAGATACATTAAAGATGTTTTACTGTAGGGCATGCATATTTCATTCATTTCAACCCACTGCATTTTCTTAACCCTAATCTCCAGGAGGAAAAGCACCCTGGTTTGAAGATGTGACTAGACCTTTTACAAACACATTCCATAACATTCAGTATGTAAAAATATGATCAGTCTAGGCATGTTGTGACATACAATTCTTTGTAACACATTCCATAACTCTAAATGTATTCACACTAACTAGATTTCATCAGAATATCCCTAAAGCCCAGCCATTCTTCCCAAAACACAAGTTTTGTTTAGAGTTGTATTTTTTAATAAACCTTCATATGTTGACATTTTTGTAAGAATACTTATTTTAACTACATTTATGTCATGGAAGGAAGTTCCATGGACAGTAAGAATTATGGTCAACAAGGCTTCTCCTTCCTATCATTTCTATCACCACTCTCTGACCCACCAGTATGTCACCAGCCAGAAGTGCCTGTTCTAGCAAATGTTATTATTAACAACTTTCATGTAAATACAATGGCCACTGTATGATATTTAGTTCTATGAGGGAGAGTCACATGATAACCTTAAAAGTCCGATAAAAATTCGACCCACAGCTCAATTGTCTTGCAAGGTTCAACAATAACACTCATGGTTTGAAGAGTGACTGACAGGTGGCAGTATGACACTACATAGAAAAATGAAGTCATTGTGTACCTTTGGTGTTCAGTAAATTACAAGATAAAACATATTTCAGGTTTTAATTTGACTCACTCTCGTAATTACCTATAAGATTAAAAAATTATTTAGAGCAAATGTGAGTGCACACTCCCTCTTCCTCATACACAAAATAAGAAAGTTACATGACTGAGTGTTCCACACTGTCATTTTTTTTCCACAGCATCCAGATCAAATCCAGGGTTAATTTTGCCTCTCTTTGTTGTGGCACATTTTCCAGGGTAAAGGAGCCAGGCCCTGAAGTTGACTATTCACTACCATCTAGCACCAAGGTTAAGAATAAATGGAACTATAGCTGCATTCCCTCATGTGTCTTCAAGGCATGCACAGGGACAGCTCTGCCTGTCACCACACAATATCAGCAAAATAAAACAATTAGGCATTTTCTCCTTAGCTTCTGCAGGATCATGATGGAATACATATTTGTGAAACATTAGTAAAAATGATAATAAAATGTCTTTGCTAGAAGAAAGACATTAACATCAACTGCAGCTGTCCACAGATGCCAACTTAAATTTTCTTCAACAGTAATCTTGTCACATTTCAGAGCTCAGAGAGTATGATGAAGCAGAATACATAAGAATTCATACAACTAACTCCATGGAGCACAGAACCTCTTGAGAAACTAACTGTAACATGGCCAATTATAAAATTTCACACCTTGTACAAAACCTAGTACTTTTCTACCCTATTCAAAAAAGCCTCCCATTCATCTGGTCTACACACACATCACCAACAGCTGACATGTAAGTATAACAAACACAAGCCTCATTACATTTTACAGTAACCTGAATATGACCTATACAGGTCGAAACATGTCATACTAGGCCATCATTTATTGTTAAAATTATTATGTTTAGATGTAATAATAATAATAATATTAATATACAATAAAGTTTTTTGTGCAGATAAGGAACCATTACCTCTATTAAACACCTCATCATGTAGCACAACAGGAATGAAACAATAAAGTCTATAATAATATTAGTCAAGGAATATAAATTATGCAACCCTTTATTACATTCATACAATTTTCTCTAGCCTCCTGCTGCATCTTCTGCTTATATTGAAATACTGGCTTTAGCATCCTGTATATGAACGCAGTCAATCTGTGTCCTTCCTTTGGAGTGAAAGATAAAGTTTCAGGTACACAGTAAACAACAGGTGAAATTATAGTTCTGTATATTTTAATCTTTGAATATTTAGGTTCTAAGAGATTGGAAGACTCACCTAAGTACCTTAGAATAAAACATTACTGTACTTACCTTGTCACACCAGAAGGCATAGTATATTCCAGACATGTAAATTGCTAGTAGGCTCAGTGCAATACCAAACAGGTCGAATGACAGAAAGCATGTGAATGCCCTTTCAGATCGACAAGAAAATGTGTGGTACATGGAGGATAAAATCATGCATGCCTGAAACAGACCAAATTGTGTACAGGTTCAAGCGCACCTTCGTCTTCCCTTTTGTTAAACGGTACAGGTAATAAAGATGAAATAGTCTGTGAAAGATGTTGTGATCATGAATTTCAACTTAAGGAAGAATTGAATGAACTCAGTTCAGCACAAATGATTATAGATATATTGCAAAAGGAGCTACTCTTGTCTAAGACCATAACAACCATGTGTACAGAAGACCAGCTTTCTACAAAGGAACCCGGCAATAAACATACAACAGATGTCTGGAACTCTCCAGCACCTATGAAAAATACCAACACATTGTAGAATTGTGTCTTACCCACATGGGCCGATATTGCAGTGTCTACTCACACCATACTGATTGTAAACCGTTACATTTCACCTAATCACAAAGGAGCAACCACTAACCATTATGAAGCTCAGAAGGTCTTCACACAAAAACCTCACGAGACAAAGAATCCTCAAGTAAAAGGTAACAAAATCATAACGATAGTTAATGGTATTCCCGACTCTTACAGAAAATCACCAAGTATAACCTACAATAATGAAGTGAACCCAAAAGCAAAATCTTATCAAACAAAGAAGGTGAATACACGGTCAGTGGAGAGTTCCAATAAAGGTAAAAAGAAAGTAATAATAATTGGTGATAGTCATGTAAAGAACTGTGTGACCAGATTACAAGAAATCCTTAATAGTGAGTACATAGTATCTGGCTTTGTGAAACCGGGTGCTCAAATGAAGGAAATATAAAAAACTGTGAATGAAGAATTAAGATCCTTGAAATGTGATGACTTTGTGGTAGTATGGGGAGGTGCGAATGACATCAGTAAGAACAACACAAAAGAAGCATTGAAATTGTTGTCTGAGTTTATGACTGAACACAA
>Ga0123354_10005683_pt1 | contig 18237 bp, 9 predicted proteins | sample TergutLab28metaG_2_FD_97872 | JGI IMG/M metagenome (GOLD analysis project Ga0123354, IMG submission 97872) | Labiotermes labralis P4 segment gut microbial communities from Petit-Saut dam, French Guiana - Lab288 P4 | ecosystem: Host-associated > Arthropoda: Insects > Digestive system > Gut ...
AGGGTCTTGGTGGGGAAACCGGAGGGAAAGAGACCACTGGGGAGACCTAGGCGTAGATGGGTGGGTAATATTAGGATGGATCTCCAGGAGGTGGGATGTGGGTATGTGGACTGGATTGGGTTGACCCAGGATAGGGACAGGTGGCAGACGCTTGTAAGTACGGTAATGAACCTTCGGGTCCCATAAAATGCAGGGAATTGCTTGACTAGCTGCAAACCAGGTAGCTTCTCAAGAAGGACTCTGCACCATGGAGTAAGTAAGTAAGTAATATAATTAAATGTACATGGTTAACATGTAGTTTGTGTTTGCATAACACCAGTACCTCTGCAGGTTGGAACACTATTGCCTATTGGACGTTACATATTCTTTGGATTGTATACTTCAAAGACATTTATGATGATGTTGATGACAATAGTGGCAACTCACAGAGAAAGTGCCACATTGTTTAATATAATTGCTACTGGTTGATTTGTTGGATTACTTATGTCAAACAGATCCTAATACCAAATAAGTGATACCTTGAACCACCTGCAAACAGAATGCCTTCTATAAATAATATGATTTCCAGAACTTCATGGGAGAAAAACATTTCAGAATCCAACTTGCTTATACTTACTTTTACTTGTCTGGTTCCAATTTCTGATTCTTTCAAGAAAGGCCAGTGGTTTGTTCATATACCTTACATACAGTTATCACCTCACAGGATAATTAAATATGAACTTTTTTTACAAGACATCATGTACGAATCCAGAAGAAGAAATTATGTCATGTTGAATTGTTATAGTAATATCCACCCAACATGCTAAGAGAACATAGCTTTAGGCTCACTAAAGTATAATTCACATACCAAGCCTTTAAATTATATTCACTTTCTTATATAGACACTTGAAAAATGGAAACAGTTAACAGAGATTTCGGATGTTTGAGGGAATTGTATTTAGGAGAAAATCTGTACCAAAGAGAAAGTAACAGGATGATGGGCAAAGCTGCATAATGAGGACTTTTGGCTTTTATTAAGGATGTGCAGTTTCTTGACCATTAGTATTAGAAACTTCTCAAAAAAGATTTGACTCTTTAGGACTAGGATGTTTTCTGTTTTAATTTTGTGGACATTTGAGAAGAAAATAAATTACCCTGTTGTGAGTAGTAAATATTCTTGTAAAGTTGTATAATCAGTTCCTTAAGTTGTATCTTTCTGTCTATTAGAATAGAATACCATTAATACCCTTACAACTTAGAGCAAACATTACTTAATCAAGTACATCAATTAATGTAATGTCTGTAATTGCTGAGGAACTACTCAGTTGAAGAGAAATGCTTTCATCCTAGCACCATCTGATCAATTTAATGGAATGCGTTAAGCTGAGAGCTTTACTAAAGGCAGATGGTTAGCAAAGTATTCATGCAACTTTTAAACATAGGTTTGCAATAAATATTTTGGCATTATTCCCTTAATTAAGTGTCATTAGTTTAATGCAGTTTATGTCCCAGGCTGCTTTCAAATGACCACGAATATGTGCTTGCATTAAAAGTTTTGTATCACATAACGTGAAGTTTCACCATAATTATGTCTGGCACACAGATGCCAGGTGACTGTCATAATGTATTACTTTTTCAGTTCACTTGCTTCCATAATCACTAACTGAACATGATTTTGTTATGTGATGTAGGAGCAGTTTATAATATGTACATATTCAAACTAAAGTCTGGACAAGACTTGATTTGTATTTGATGCTTACAGTTTGATCCACTGATGGGACTGAATATGGTGATAGTCTTCATTTGGTTCTCAGGCCACTTATCAATTGTTTCTGTTGTTCAATTTCCTTGTTATACTGTCATGAGCATACAGTATTCTGTCATCACCACCAAAAAACTATAGATAATGACTTGCCTGTAATAGTATGGAGTTCAACAGCATTGTTACGAGTAGTGCAAAGAATGGCTGATGGTTTCAACACCAAACACTGCTATTAGTTGACTGACATTAGTTATCAGCAGGGCAGTGTCCACCAAACCTTGTGTTTTCATTTTTCTTGTTAAAGCTCTGCAAGTAAGTAGCAGGATGTTCTGGTAATTTTTAGGTGTAAAACTCTGGTACTTTCCATTTCCATTCATTTATTTTCTGTTTATTCATTTGAAGGTACAGCCTACAGATGTGGAAATAGTCATAATGTGATGACACAGTGTATATGTTAAATTACAGCTGTCAAATTACAGAATACAATTATAATACAATGATATCATAGTGGCAGATTTTCTTCATCAGTCACTTTCTTTGATTTTAAAAGTACTGACACACGTTGCAGAAGATCCAAATTGATCATCACATTGAATGTACAGCTCAATACAAATAATTCTACTACCTTTCTATCCATTTTGTGCTGTCCTAGTGTCAGTAGCATAAGTACTGTAACACATTTCGGTTTCTTAACAATTTCAGAAAATATGTAATTAATGGATTGAAACTCCTCTGCTTTTTTGACAGTGTACTTCTCATCTGAGAAAGATGAGCAGGATCCTTCTGACTTGATTTGGATGCCATGGCAATCTGTTATGGATGGTCTGTTACTGATTCCTTGTTGTATCTGGTATCATAACTCTTATTACTAGAAGCGACAACCAATGTTATCTGTTTCTCATTCCTTATCACACAGTGTAAGATTGACTGTATTTAACCTTCATTAGTTGCTTAGATTTGTTTTATATGTACAGATATGATCCTATTGTCTTAATTCAATAGAATGCGAGTTTACATTTTATGTTTAGGTGCATTACACAACATATGAAAATTCCAAGTCGCAACACTGTTATAAGCCAAAGATGAAATTTTGTAATATTAAACCTAAAATTTAGTTTATCAAGAAGGTAATTTTTGCTTTAATAAACATTCATTATGACTAAAAACCCCTTTGGTCATTGGAAGTATCATTCCCTGGAAGTCTTTTATTAATCAGATGAACATTGTAGATGTCTTGAAATTCAGTGACCCATAGATGAATTAGGGACTACAAGTCTAAATGCGCTGTTCTTGCACCCAGTTTATCCTACCTTTTGTGTGATATGAAAATGACCATTTAGAGAAACAATAACTTAAGCCTACATTTTTATCGAAGTTGCTGCTGCATGAAGGCTGAAACACATGTATTCTTGATGGTGTGAAATCTACATAACTGCACCTCTGTGTTTCAATTTTGGTAAAGTATGTATGCCTACATGTTTTGAGGCTTATACAGTTTGAAAACATTTGTATCATCTTGTTTTCAATTAACATCACACTTGATTGCCCCTTGAAGGTATGATGAGATGTTAATTATGTATGATTTCCCTGTGAAATGGTTGTTTCATAAAATATTAGAAGTTGCGCCTGTAACTTTCTTTGGTGCTGAGCTTCAGATGAAAATATTGCTGCTGTTCTAAATCTAGATGAAACAAATGGAATTAAATTTATAATAAATGATCCATCACATTCTGTATTATGTTTTGGTTGTAAGGAAAACTATATGGAAGATATGGTACATACAAAATTTCCTGGTTGACATAATGATAACCACCTAAGTTGGAAGAACCATGTTGAACAATTGATTCCTAAGTTCAGTGGAGCATGTTACATCATTAGTTCAAGTGCCCATATCAGTAACTTGCATAGTCTGAAATAAATTAACTATGTATACTTTCATTCTGATATAAAGTATGGAATAATTTTTTGAGGCAACTCTTTCAATATTGGGAAGATTTAACTATATGAAAGAAAATCATCGGAATTATGGCTGGTGCACAACTCAGAACTTCACGTAGAAGTATATTTTAATGATTAGAGTTTCGTTGTACCATATAGTTCTTTGACAATGGTGTAAAGTGCGAAACATCACTGACATGATTTTGAACTATTTCCATCGTCACTGCAAATAAAATATACTACACAACATTTCGAAAGCGCACTGCCTTCATCCGCCCTGCTCCATGCCAATATACACTTTCAGTAATGAATTTTATTGTCAATAATCAAGAAAATTTTCTAACAATTTAATCTACACACAATTTTAATACAAGGAATAAGCACAATCTTCACAGGCCAAATGCCAGTTTATCTTGTTTTAAAAAGCTACATTGTCTGCTGGTATCAAAATTTTCAAAGTTTACCATGTCTGACAATCCTTATGAACAAAAAGGCAAAATTTAAAGTAGCCATAAGAAAATACATACATACTCACATCTTTTACTGTGTACATGAATTTTTTATATGTAAAGATGATCTATAATACCGTTTTGTAAAATGTTTTTAGTATTTCACAATAAAATTGTGTATATTTGTTTATTTATGACTCATTCCACATCCTGTTGTATTTGTGACATACTTATGGCTCCATGTCTGTGTGTTGGTATGTATGTATGTAGTAAGTGAACAGTAATGTTTCTTCCCAATTAGAAGTAAGTAATTTCATAGAGTGAGATTTAATAATTACTGTCATCAAATCATCTATGTTTTATATGGCCATTTTATCTGTGAGTGAATAGAGAACTGCTAGGAGACCATTGTATTTTTAAAATGCAAATTATTGAAATACTCGAATGATCAATTGAAAGTCGAGGAAAATCATGCATGATTAATCATGATCATCATAAATATACACAAAGGGACATACAGAATTCTATACCATTAAACTTAATGTTTTTAAGTTTTATATTCAAGTTTTTAAGTCTTTGACAGAATTTTATTGAAAATTATACATTGTATAGACTCAATTAATAATGTCAATGGCTTAGCCTTACCTAGTTCTTTACATTTTTTTTAGTTTCTTAGTCATAAGAGTTTCATTCAAGTAGGTACTATGGCCCAGTCTGTAACTTACTGATAAAGTTTTATAAGGTTTTATGTATTAACTGTCAACCTGAGTGATTTGCCTTTGAAGTATTCAAAACAAAGAGATTTAAGATCCTGCCAGTGGTGCTGCTGAAGATTCATGTCTTCTGGGACATTATGTCATGTTAACTGGTAAATTCCAGAGGACTTGAATCTTCATCCATAACATGAGCATTGTCATACGAATTCCCAAACTGTCCCTTTTAGATGGGTGTTTTTGACAAATTCAGTACTTTCTCCACAGTGTTTCACGGAAATGTTGCAGTGATTAACAGTTTTCTTCAATATTGTACTCTTCAGGACTTAGCAAATACGTTGTTCCTCCTGCTGTCTTTGATCCCCATGACATTTATTTTTTTGAGCAGTGTTGCTGATATTCAAGGGATTGGTTGTAGATGACATTCTGGGTATGGATGTTCCTACAGGCAGGTGTGTGTTTTATTGTATCTCTCAGTATGGCAGCATTATTGCGCAGAAAGCTTATATCTGCCGGGGCATCTCATGACTGTTTCTGTGTTTTAGAGACACCATAAAAGAGATACACTGTACAATATCTTCTTTATTAGTAAGTTTTTAGAATTTTATGTTGTGTCTTCTGGGTTCTTCATTAAACAGAAATATTACTTTAACTGTGCAAGAATTTTGGTGGGTTGTGGACTGTCTTTTGTGCTTAATGTTTAATTAGTTGATGCAATGAAAATATGGAAAGAAAATACCCTGTTATTAAACCTAATTTTAAATGTAAAAATTGGTGACCATTCTATATGCTGATGGGAGTGAGAAAATTAATTTGAAAAGTTTATAGTGTATTGCTAAACTAAATAGCATTATGAAGTGATGAAATGAGTGGCAGGTCTTGGAAGGTGTTTGCTTTTGAATGACAGATTTTACTTAGGCACATGTGGTGTATGAATTTAGAGGGCTGGGTTTCAGCATTAAGATCAGTTACAGAGTCCTTATCAGTTTACCAGCAAACCAGTATTAGCTTATCCTGAGCAAATTGCTGCTAGGGTTAATTGGCCAGAGGTTAGGTATTTGCTTCACTTTCTTAAATCTTCATGTCTTGAAATGTTCATCAGTACAACATTGTTCCATCCAGTTTGTAATGCCTTGTTTTTTGGGCTTGCAGCTTGTTACATATTTTGCTCTTCATTCTATTATCAATGTGCCATATCATGCCGTTTGGATCCTCTTGGGAGTTAAAAATGTCAGCATTCAATGTCATAATATTATGAAATTTAAGGTGAGTTTCCATGACGTACAGTCAGCTACGCATATGCTCATTATGATACTGATATTTGACATATAATTGGTTTTTTGATTGGAACTGTTCATTTACTTAGGCAACTACCAACTTCATTTCTGATAACATGCTTATCTTTTTTTTTGACATATTCACAGAAAATAGGGCACTGAAGAAAACGTCATTATTGATATGACCCTTTAACCCTCAGTTCAAATGCTATCATGGTCTTATCTACATAACTATTAGCTGGTCCAAATGCAACAAACCTAAGCTTTCATCCACACATTATCATATTCTGTAATGACATAAGACTGCTAATATGCAGTGAAAGATACAGTTTGATATCTATTTTAAGTTAAAATTATTTCAGAAAATTAAGGTAAGTATAAAAATAGTCTTGGAAACGGGTATATTTGAATTACTTATTTGTACCCTAATACTGAATCTGCTATGTGACAAAGTGAAAAATCAAAGCACTACTATATGACTTTGACTTGTCGTTTTTAGAAACTGAAATGCGATTTTAAGGCCTCATAGTGTGCCTCTTAGGCAAGCACACAGCAGAGTGCAAATAAGCAACCAGGGAAAGTGGATACTTTTTTATGGTCAACACGATAGTAGGAGGATGTGAAGTGAAAAAGGACGAAAAACAGGTTAGAATTGGTAAAAGCCTCAGTGTTGTTCATCAAAACATTAGAAGCTTGTGGGGAATATGTGGAGAGTTAGAAATCTTACTTGAAACTGAGATAAACAATGTTGAAGTATTATGTTTTACTGAACATTGGTTAAATTGTCACGAAATACATGCCATAAACATTAACCATTTTACACTAGCCAATGCTTTTTGTAGGAATAATAGTGACCACATGGATCATGTATTTTTGTAAAAAAAGGGTGTAATGACCAAAGAGTTAAATTCCTTAAATGAACTTGGGGAGGAAAAGAGCTTTGAACTGTCAGTAATTGAATTCGTGGGGTATGAAACTGTTGTAATATGCATTTACAGGAGTCCTGATGGAAAAATTGATACATTCTTTAATAAATTAGAAATGATTATACAAAAACTAACTTTAATTCTATATGGAGACTGGAATATAAATTTCCTCCAAACCAGCCCACATACAAGGGAATTGAATTAATTTGCTTGTACGGTATAATCTAGAATATATCATAAAGGTTCCAACCTGAATTACAAAATCTACAGCAACACTATTGTATGTTGTGATAACAAATGAGAAGAAATCTATAAACTCCTTAAACGTTATGGATTTAGGCTTATCAGACCATTATGCACAAATTTTATCCATTCCAGTATCAGAATTTAGTAATATACCATATAGAATTAAAAGTTTAGTGAAGCTAATATTCAGGAATTTCTTTATTTATTAAATCAGGTTACTTGGCAAGAAGTTTATGTAAAACCAGACATCAATACAAAATTTAGTACCTTTATGGGTGTATTTCTTCATTGTTATAATCATGCATTTCCAATTAAAACAGTACATATGAGAGATACAATTAAAAATAAATGGATTACTCAAGGAGTCAAAATTTCCAGCAAAATAATGCGGCTACTAGACAATCAAAGGAAGATGACAGTTATGGAAAAGAAGGGTTTTGAATATATAGAGCAGTATAGAAAAATACACAGAATGGTAAAACAAGAAGAGAAGAGAAAATAATACTCATATAAGTAGTGGCAAAAAAAATCAAAAGCAACATGGCAAGTAATAAATAAAGAACTTGGAAAATCATATATAAATAACAGGAATATTGAATTAAGATGGGAAAAAAATAAAATATCAAATCCTAGAGCTATTACAGAGTTACTTAATTTACATTTTGTTGAAACTGCAGAGAAATTGACAGACCAAAGTAGTGGAACACATACAACTTATAATACAGGGTTGGCCAAAAGTAGGTATACAGTACATAGTTAATTACTGTATACCTACATTTGGCCCATCCTGTACAACAAATTTAAAAATAATACATGCCCCCAAACAATGTTCATTAATCCAGTATCATAAAACGAAGCAGGGAAGGTGGTAAAGAATCTTAAAGGGAAATGTTCATCAGGGTTTGATGGTGTAATGGACTTCATTGTAAAGAAATTTGTGCCATTTATAAAGAAACCACTAGCCGATATCTGTAATACTTCATTTGCATCGGACATTTTCCCAGAAATACGAAAGGTAGCAATAGTAAAATCCTTGCATGAAAAGGGGAATACAGGAGAAGTTCAAAATTATAGACCCATTTCCCTCATATCAGTCTTCTCAAAGATTGTAGAAAAGTTAATATATAGTAGATTGATGTTGTTTGTTACAAAAAATAATATTCTGAACGACGTTCAACGTGGTTTCCGTAAGGGCAAATCAACAGAAACAGCAAACCGTGCTCTTCTCGAAAATATTCAAAAAGCTATAGAAAAAAAGATAAACCTTATTGGAATTTTTTTTTTTTAATTTATCAAAAGCATATGATGTACTAGACCATAAAATCCTACTTTTTAAATTGGATGCTTACGGAATAAGAGGTCTGGTGAAACAGTGGTTTAAATCATATTTGTGCAACCGGAAACAGTACATTGAAATAAATTATATGGAAAATACTTGTCAGATTTCAGAAAAGTTTACATCAGCTTTAAAGGAAATGAAAGATGGAGTCCCTCAGGGCTTGGTTCTTGACCCAGTTTTGTTTCTGTTGTATATAAATGATTTTTCTACTAACATACAAAAAGGAAGAACAACCCTCTCTGCTGATGATACTAATATAGAGATAGAGGCTACAAAGGCAAATATTTTAAATGAAAAATAAAAGAAGTTATGCAACATTTATCAAGTTGGTTTTACTAAAATAAGTTTGTAATAAACACTGATAAAACCATTGCGATATCATTCCATGCTTGGCAGAATAAAAGTAACTTAAAACCTGAAATTGTATTTCAAGACATGGACATTAAATACAAAAATGAAACAAAATTTTTAGGTTCATATCTTACTGAAGATGTAAAATTGGATGTGTATATAAAATGTGTGTGTAACGTATCAAACAAAAACTATTACAATCACTTAAAAACATTACAGATATAAATGCTCTGAGAAGTATATATTTTGCAAATTTTCACTCACATTTGAGATACGGTATTCTTTTTTTGAGGAGCTGATTCACAATTACAAAAGTTTTTAAATTGCAAAAGAAGGTTGTGATGTTAAAAGAGAGACGTTCCGTAGAATTGTTCAGGACATTGAATATACTGCCAGTGCCATGTGTATATATAATTGACACTGTGTACTACATTAAATTAAACAATGAATGTTTAAAACAACATTTGGCCATACATGATTGTAAGACATGACATAGATCAGCTTTTCAAACCCAATTCTGTAGAACTGACATTTTTAAAAAGAGTGTAAATAATTCAGGGACAATATTACATAATAAGCTTCCAAATTATTTTAAAAAGTAAAGAATTTAAAACTTAAAAAACAACTAAAAGCCTTTTTACAACAACAGACCTTTTATGCAGTGGATGAATACTTGTCCTGCATGCAGGCACTCTGAGAGGGAATTTAATGTAAAAGTGTGGTATTGGCAACTAAAACACTAATAAAACTAGCAGTGTAAGCATGAGAAAAATTTTTTTAGTTAGTAGAGAAAAATTTAAAAATTTTAGCTTATTGCTATTACTTTTGGTGCAAATGTGGACAAAAAGAAATTGTTAAGTATATGGAGTGAAAAAACAGATTCTTAGTGGGATCTATATTAAATGTGTAGAAGTATTTTACGCTTCTATAGAGGTATGATAAATGGGTAACGAGTATGAAGAGTCATATGAATGTTTGTCCATATTAGCAGAAAGAAGTTGTATGTTTTTATATTGTGTATAACTCATATTAGTTATGTATAATTTCTGTATTGTGTAGGAATTGTACTAGCCAAATAGAATTATAAAAACTTAGTATAAGAAATGATGAATGTATCCTATACACATTGTTGTCAAAAGGATTAAATAAATTGAAATTGAAATTTAGTGTGAAATAGTTAAATAAGGTAATTGCCATAAATGACAAAACTCACTTGGCTTTTCTGCTTGAGTGACAAGTGAATGTACTATGTAAACAAGAGCATAACATATGCTCCATACTAGATCAATTATGACATGTTTTCATTTTGTTATTACGAGCTTCTGCATTACGTGTAATATCTTTCACAAACGTGTTCTTCGGTTGAAACTGTGATAACTCTTAAAGTTATAATTTTGAAATAATTTTTATGTACATTGAATACAGAGGCAGGTTTGAATATAATAGATGTATTAGAACACACAAAACTTGCTCATCTGTAAGCTATATCATAAGACAATAAGCCATTCATCCTGTGTCAACTCTTGCTGTTTTAGGAAATATCAAGATGCAGCAGCTTGTGGTGGCCTCCATGAAAGTATGCAAGAAGTGTAACTGTGTGTTCAGTAAAAGAGTTAAGCATGTGAGTAACACCAATGCTCCAGATCACAAATGTCCCAAGTTTTTCTCATTAGTGGGCTACATGATCAGAAATCCACATGTGTGGGCTGCATGATGTAGCTATTATTAATCTTCACGTCAGGTCTTGATAATACCAGAAAATTAGATTTTAATTCAGTGACACAGCTGCAGTTGGTTGTACAATGCTACAAGTAGGCAAGTTAGATTCTGCTGATGTACTATATCATGCACGCTGGCTAATAAGGTGAACTTTTTTTTTTGCTAAAAATCTCAGACAAGCTACACCCATAGGTCAGTTTGGATACATGTTGGATGTCCTGGCCCTAGATGGTTTTTATTTACTGATATTTTACATTTTTATTATCATAACTAGATGTGCAGAAAACCAAAAGGTTCCAACATGACAGTTTATTAAATTCAATTTTCTGGGGCTAGCAGCCACGTAAGGTGAATGGTGAGTGAACCAGTCTGTTGAAAACCATCTTTGTTCTTGTCATCATGGAACACTAATGATTATTGAAATGTTAGGTCACTCACTGTTCAGCCACCTGATGTGACTGTTAGCCGAAGAAAGTTTCACTGAATTCAGTAATTATGAAAGCTTCATATAATGTGTTTTATTAAACTGTATCGCATTTTATTTAGTTCCTGTTATGTTTAATTACTAGAGCAGTGTTCTTCCTTAAGTAACCTTTTTCGTCTGTTCTAACAATTTTATGTTGTTGAAATGAAATTCTACTGGTAACTATGAGGCTCTCATTCTTGACTCTGTCCTTAGGTTTTTAAGGTATTGGTGTGCTAACATACTGTATTTGTGTTTGGAAGGTAAAAGTTCAGACCTTCACCTCGATAACATTTTACTGACTGAAAGTTCTTGTGATATCTCTGTTTCCCCAGGAAAATACTGTGCCTTCAAATAGACACCAGCAGCTTTCCTTTCACATTCTTACCTACTCACCATTTACAATTAAATTTAATTATCATTTGAGATTATTCAACTTTTGCAGTTAGGATAGTGTTGTTAAATAATGTAAGAAGCAGTCAAGTGAGATGGTATGTATTGTTTTTGTAGTTTTGAAATTTTGCACTTGTCCCATTTGTTAATAACTAATTGCATTTAGTAATGCAAGTTTCATTATTTGGCGGTTTTGTTTGGTGTTGTATAACATCGACAGAAATTATTACAACTTTGACTGTAGCTTGAGTTGTTACTGAAAGCTTATATTTTGAGGTAGATGAGAAAATCTGTGAAATATATGTAGTTTCAGAATGTTGAAATGTTCTGTTTCCAGACCTCAGTACAAGGAAAGGTGATAGCAGTTCGACGGGAGGATCAGTCGGTGTGGGAGAGGAGAGCGCCACTTGCTCCATCCAATGTGCGTCGCCTTACTCATGCTGGAGTCAAAGTCATTGTACAACCTTCCAACAGAAGAGCTTATCCAATGCAGGTAGGAGTATTAGACATTAGGTGCCTGTGAGAATGAGAATATTATATCTATCTATTAACTTGTAGTTTATTTAATGATGCTGTGAGTGTCTCAGACTGTATGAAATTGAAAATGAATAACTAGTATGACTTTACAAGGAAATGGTTATGGTATAACTAGAAGTACTGTCAAGGTAGGGGGGGGGGGACCAAGGACCAAGGAAGACTATGAAAACCTGTCACTATATCAAGTCTTTGGGCGAAATATGAAGAAGGAGTGTAACCTACTTGACCAACATATTTTACAGGATATTTGTATCTGACAGTTTTTCAGTATCTCCCAGTTTTTGTAGGTGGGTAATTGTGTTTATTGTACAGTATAGTTTTGTTTTTAAAAGTCTCAGTTTGAGGCACAATTTTAAATTTGTGAAAATGCTACATTTCATGCCTCATCTGGAGGTATGCAAATTCAGAACTTACTAGTATAATATAGAAAACACAAAGTACAGGAAACAAAAGTAGCATTCTGTAATAAAGAGTGGAAAGTAGTGCTACTGTTAGTGACATTCCAAACCAAACTTGGAGGTACTAATAATGACTGTTTCCTTCATGGAAAACTAGTTTGTGTCACACCTTATTTATTGTATAGAGCATTCTGATACAGCATTTTCAGCTAAATCATTATGAGTCAAACCCTTTAATCTCCAGTTTTTATTTTTATTAGAATTGTATAAAAAGTTACACATACCAAAATTCTTTTAGGATTTAATGTTTTAAAATTGTGGATGAAATTAATTAAACAGATTTAGAAATGTAATATGAAATAAACAAAATTATACAAAGATAAAAAGGTGAAAATGAACTGCAGTAACAGGTTAAAGTTGATACATGTGTAGGGTAGATTCTGCATGTCAGCTGTGCTAGTAGTCAAAGCCTCACATAGAATAGGCAAGATGTGCTCTTTCTCAACAAGGTTTGTACTGATTGCAACAGACAAATGGTTCTTCTGCTTCATACCAAGAGTTCTATGGTTGAAGTGTCAATGTGGAGACCGCATATCTTGATCAAGGTCTTCTGTCGCTTTCCTCAGTGCATCCAGCACATATCAGTGTAGCCACTTAATGTGGGCTGGGACCACTGCATTCCACATCCTATTCAGTTCATTATTCTAAGGAATTTTTTTTTTACTGTGGCACTGTATTCTACCATGGTCCATGGCCTCCTCATTACTGAGGTTTCTAAATCATACACAACAGCACACCACAGTTGGTAGGGCACCTCTGCATGAGTGATCAGATTGTCACAGAGATCTCTGACAACACACAATACTCACAAGAAACAAACATCCATGCTCCTGGTGGGATTCAAACCCACAATCCCAGCACATGAGTGGCTGCAGACCCAAGTCTTAGACTGTGTAGCCACTGAAATCGGCTTCAACACTATATAAATTTACAAGTTGAAATTGTTGTTAAATGAACCAAGAATAAGCAAGGCTTACTTTTTCGTCATCGGTTAAAATGTTCCTTAGTTTGATTCTGTAGAACAGCAACATGTTACAGACATATGCTGCAGCTGGAGCTGTTATCCAGGAAGATATTTCTGAAGCATCTGTGATTTTCGGTGTGAAGCAGGTCCCAATAGATTCACTGATACCCAACAAGACTTACTGTCTCTTTTCACACACAATCAAGGCACAGGAAGCGAACATGCCTCTACTGGATGCTATACTAGAGAAGGTAAGAATGTAATTTTTCATGTTCTTACTTCCATCTAACCTATATTGTTTACACTCTCTATTCAGATTTTACTTAAAGCGTATGTACTTTTTTGGGGGTATTTAAAAGTGAAGTGCACATATTTGTAATGTTTGTGTTTGGTGGTACTGTAAAATCCTCCATACGCACTGTATACCTCCCCACACATGACTTTCATATCTATGGACCTATGACAAAGGCATTCAGAGAATATTTCTGGTCACTTTCTGAAGTGATTTGTTGATGTATTATGTTCCATTGTTGTAATTATAGTGTAATATGTGACTAATATCGGTCATTGAATTTATTTTACAGAATATACGCCTGATAGACTATGAGAAATTGATGGACGAGCGTGGGCAGCGTGTGGTTGCATTTGGAAAATACGCTGGTTTGGCAGGCATGGTCAACATCCTGCATGGTCTTGGACTACGACTTTTGGCTCTAGGGCATCACACACCATTTATGGTTAGAGTGGGAATGTATTAATATAAATGCATTTTTTTGCTTAGCGTTACTGTAATTTCAAACATATTGGAGAATAGTTACATGCAGTATGACGTTTTTGACTAACCCATTCTTAGACATAGAGAATTTGTTTTGAGACTTACTGTGTGAATGACATGCAGATGTGGTACAAATTTTGATAGTATAGACAGAGTCAGATCAAGTTAATGGTGGTACTTTGTCCACACTTGTGTTAGTGCTTTCTTGCCACCAGTATCTTTACCAGAGATGGGTACACTAATGGATCTGTAATTCACTGTATCTTTCATACCAGTGCATTACAAGAGTATTTATAGTTTTACTAATTATTAGGTCAGAGTTATTGTCCATAATATTTATTTAGTTGTAGTGGCAGTTATTGCTTGTTGTTTTACTGGTAAGCAAATTTCCATTGCAAATAATTACAATTTAAAATTGGTAATTATGCATGTTTCACATTCTAACATTTGCCCCTTATCACCCTTGAGTCTGTGCTAGTTTATATTATAATATGTACTGTATATGGCAGTATACAGATTATTCAAAATGTCAATGAAAGTTCCTGAGTTAAGAAAATGTAATGGAGCTATGGAAGATCTTTCCAGTATTGAAAGACAGAGAAATTTCCTGTACACAGACTATGAAGACTGGATATGCATATGTAGAATGGTTACAAGCTGAAAAATGAGGCAATGCAGCAAAAACAAAAGACAGTATACCAGTGATTGTGCCAGTGTATGCTTTGACCATCAAGCAACTGAATCAGCAGTACAGTTAAGGACTCAGCTGGCAGCCCTAGATGCTTTCTAGAGGTAGTACTATGAACTACACTTATTAGAAGAGGTGTCTTATGAAATTTTTCCTGATGTTCAGAACTGAGTCCGGAACTGTACTTCTGTTGCTTCATGTGATCTTTGCAAGATCCTAGAGTGTGTAATCCAAAGCTGAGTAACAGAAGAGACTAAGTAGGCAGCAGATAAGCAGTGAACCATGCTACACACTTAATCTGAAATTGGTGCATTGTTGCAGCACATAGGACCAGCACACAACTACAGGAACTCGTCTATGGCTCTACAAGCTATAAGAGATGCAGGGTATGAGATAGCTCTCGGTATGATGCCTAAGTCCATTGGCCCTCTGACTTTCGTGTTCACAGGCAGTGGGAACGTTTCTCAAGGAGGACAGGAAGTGTTTCAAGAGTTGCCGCATGAGTATGTCCCACCAGAAATGCTAAAGAAGGTGGCAGAGCATGGATGTGAGTCACTTGCAAATGAAGGTGTTAATTACAGGGAGGAGATATTTTGATGTAAATGTGTGGAAGTTTCATTATAAATACTGATATAAAATGTAAATTAATTTATAGTTCAGTTTCTCATGTCGGGTTCACACTTGGTAGATACAGGTTTGTGTGCTAAGTTGTTGTGAACAAGGCCTTGAGGTCCTATGTGGTAAACCAGTTGGAGTGCTCCTCTGTCTGTATGTAGCAATACTGCTAGCTACCAAATATATTCCGAATGGTTGTGACTTCCTGGATGTTATTTTCATAACCCTTTGTTGATGTTGCTACAAGGGAAGATTATCTTATGATAAAGCCTCTTGCATCTTTCTCTTACCTACCATTAGTGCGCCTGTTGTATTTTTTTCCTTTCCCTAATTTGCATATCTGACTTCACTATATCTATATCATTGTCATCTACTATTTTCATGATTTTATTCTTTTGGAATAACCTTGTTGTTGTCCATACCTGTTATACTTTATTTCTTCAGTTTTGCTTGAGGGTTTTCAGATCATACCTAATTTCCTGTATTCAGAATTTATCAGTTGGTCATATGCAGTGAAGCTTATTCTGATTATTGCAAGAAAAAGTGTTGATGCATACATCCTTGGCTTTTATCATTTTCTTGTTTTATTCAGGATGTGGAAACATGTTCCACTACCAACACTTTATTTATTTTATTTTATCTGAATAATCCTTATACTAGAAACCAAAGTTTTGACCCACTATGAATTTTAATGTGCACATTTTAAAATAGCATACAGCAGGTCTTGTGTGTAAACGTTGTAGTGAGTGAAGGCTTATGCTGTACTTTAAAATAAAAAATAAAAAATGATCATATTTTATTTTTTGCTTGGATTTTGTCAGATTATTTGTGCCTTGAAAAAACGTTATATTGATGAACAAAGTAGCACAGTTTTTCATGATCAGTTATTAAGCGACTGCTATGTTTGTGTGATAGCTTGTTATTTTGAAGTAATATGCTTGGTAACTCTTGTGAGTAAGGCGTTTCTTGATTTCATACCACTTATTGTGACAACTGTTTTCATATTTCTAAGACATATGAGATAAATTTCTCTGTCAGAAAGGGTAAAGTGTGAAAAAAAAATCGCTAAAAAAAGTGACAAAGATTTTGTACACCTTTGGTACTGTGTGCCCATAAACACATTTATACGGTCATTATAACTACATTAATTGATATGCAACATAGCTAAGGATGGTTTCATGCTACACATTACTTTCAGCACATAGAAACATAACTTGTGCATTCCTTTGTTATCTCTTGTCATGTCACTTTTCAAGTAGACAGGTCCAGTGGTTTTTCAGACATCATGAAACTGAAAATAGTATGCTCTTACCATTACTTAATTAAAATTTCAGTAAAAAATGCCTCTGCAAGGAAGCAGGTACTTTAAATGGTATATTGAGCACTTTCGTTGCATAAGTTGTATTAATACAGACCCTACATTGCATAAATTAATGTGTAGTTTTGTAAGGAATCAATTAAAAGTTTTTAGATGTTGAATAATTACAAGAGCTGCAGTGTTTAGAACTTTGAACTCACAATTAGTAGAAACTGAGGAAAGTAGGGACATGGTTCTTCCTTCCCTTTGTCCTGGATTGTCATCTCATATATCCCTTGCTCTCCTACCCTGAAGGTGGAAGTAACAGGTTTTTCCAAAGCACTGATAAGTTTCTATAAAACTACACAGCATCACTTTCCAGAAGACAATAATCTTAATTACAACCATTAGGTAACCTCAAACGTCACAGATTTACAGTAGTTTAGGTTATTTCTTACACAACATTTAGACATGAAATTGTCAATGCATTGTCAGTTATTTGGCTACAGTTACTGATAAAAGTGTTTGTCAGAGGCACAGAGACTAGTAAGAATGTGTTTGAAATATGTGAAGACAAAGGTGAATTTGAAAGAGGGAAGTATGATGTTACAGTTTTTGTCATTCTTTACTTCACATTGCTTGTTTCCAGCTCATACCAAGCTCTATGGATGTCAGGTTCGAAGAAGACATCATTTGGAGCGGAAAGATGGTGGAGGGTTTGACCCCGAAGAATATGAGAAATTTCCATCGCAATATATCTCAACATTTAGTAAGAAGGTTAGACATATAATTTAATCTGTAGTTTATGAGAAGGTGGTTGCTTCATTACAAATATGTGCTTACCAAGATATGATAATTATTTATATTTTTGTCTGTTTTCATAATGTCCTTACCAAGTGTTCTGTAACTACTGTAAAAATTACAGTGAAACTTTGTTAATGAAGTTTGAAGGGAACAAAATAAATCAATTTTATTACAATGAAAATATGCAAAGTAGGGTTTAAAATTATGTAATAATCTTTTTGATTATGTATTCTTAACCCTCTGACAGATATGTTATCTAGAGGAACATGAATTCAGTTTTATGTAGTAAAAGAACATTAATCTTTTCCACTTTACTGAACCCAGCCATGTTAATTTGTGTGCCTGAAAATTTATTAGTTTTAGAGGTAACTATGCATTAACAAATTTACGTTGCACTAGAATAGACACTGTGAAGTGAGATAGAAAACCAACAAGATGCAACAGTTAGATGTTTATTATCAACACTTTCTCAACATGTTTCGGGCATCATTATGCCCATCTTCAAGAGACCAAGACGTGTGTTACTGCACGTGGTGTGCTGCGC
>Ga0123354_10005684_pt1 | contig 18237 bp, 10 predicted proteins | sample TergutLab28metaG_2_FD_97872 | JGI IMG/M metagenome (GOLD analysis project Ga0123354, IMG submission 97872) | Labiotermes labralis P4 segment gut microbial communities from Petit-Saut dam, French Guiana - Lab288 P4 | ecosystem: Host-associated > Arthropoda: Insects > Digestive system > Gut ...
ACCACCACTACTACTACTACTACTACCACCACCACCACCACCACCACTACTACTACTACTACTACTACTACTACTACTACTACTTCTACTACGACCACCACCACCACCACCACCACCACCACCATCACTTCTTCTTCTTCTTCTTCTTCTTCCTCTTCTTCTTCTTATTATTTTTCTGCTTCTTATTATTTTTTTTCTTATTCTTATTCTTATTCTCCTTTCTTCTTCATCTTTTTCTCATTCTCTTTCTTCCATTGCATTCCATTTGCTCTACATTCCTGGGCGGGACTTGGACTCAATAAACTTCCTCCACTTTTTTCTTCACTGTATATTAATTCTCCAAATTCTGCACCCAACCAGTGCGATTTCTTCCTCTAACTTGTCGCATCGCCTCAACTTCGGTCTGCCTCTCCTATCTCCATTTCCTCCTCGTTTGATACAAGAGACCTTCTTTGCAGGATCACTCCCTTCCACCCTTATCACATGTCCAGCCCATCTAAGTCCAGAAGCTTAATAAATTTCATATCATCATATTCATTACGAAGTTCATAAATTTCAGAGTTTTTGCGTTTCTTCCAACATCCACGCTCTGCGACACACAAAATACGCTTAATTCGTTAAAACCAGGACATCAAGGCGTTTTGTTCGCCTACGCATAGGGTTACAACAACTACACACACACCAGACACATAAGAATTTCATTATTCGTATTTAACACCGACAGCTTATTCCAAAGTATAATGTCACATTCAGACATTAAGCGATTTTTGGACAAGTGCCACTGTGCACTATCATATCAAAATAAAAGAAGTCTACAAAAAAGTGTAGATAATAGTCCAACATGGAAAGAATCGTCTGACTTATGCATTTCATTTACGTATTGGTTCAAGCAGCATAAGAAACCCGAAGACGAGGGCGCTATGACCTTCGAAACACCATGATTATTCTTAAACCCACACCGAAAAAGTTACCAGAACACAAGAATTTTCCAGCACCATCGCTGTGGAAACAATAAATGTAAAAAAAGGGTATTTTTCATTATTTGTGGTCACTCAGAAGTCCTTGAGTGCAGAATGTTACGTCACCCAGTAAGTTCAGAGTACTGTGAGCATTTACTGCGTGACAGTGTTGCACCAAAGTTTTGCTTGCCTGAGATAAGACATCTTATTAAAGTCATGAAGCAAAACCAACGACAAGAATGACTGACCCACTTAAATGCTCTTTGCTGAATTCACTCTCAACTTTAATAAACTCGGTAGAAATGTTTCACGGTCGTGGAATGAATGTAAGAAGCATGCTAGTTATTTCTCGCAAGATCCCCGCACCTTTAAAGATGATCTTTCGAAACGTAGGGAAATGATCATCCAGTGACGAGCCGTCGTATCCCAGAAGAACACAGTCGTCACACACATACTTACTTACTTACTCCATGGTGCAGTGTCCTTCTTGAGAAGCTAACTGTTTCGCAGCTAGTCAAGAAATTCCCCGCATTTCACGGACCCCTAAGGTTCATTACCGCACTCACAATCAACCGCCACTTGTCTATCCTGGGCCAGCCCAATCCAGTCCATATACCCACATCGCACCTCCTGGAGATCCATCCTAATATTATCCACCCATCTACGCCTAGGCCTCACCAGTCAAACACAACGTTGTGTAAATCTCATGACTCGTATTCGAAATGTTTTTAAAGAAAACTCCAACATTTTTAAACATGATATGCATTCACCGGCCTGCATTTTCATGGAGAGTAGTGAATGTGACAAAGATCTCTTTGTGAAAATGGAACGATGGCATATTTCTCAAAAACTACTACATTTGCAACAAAAGGATTTCGTGGAACGTGTCCATACAAAATATTCCGATTTGTTACAAATCCCCCACAACACTGAGTTATAATTGCTGAACTTGCAACAATATCTTGTTTGGCTTTGGACGTTATGGAGTCGCGGATGGTTAAGTTCAGGAATCCTCGGTTTGGATCAGCAACTTTATGATTTGATAAAAGAACTGTAAATGTTAGAGCAGAAGTGGCGTCAGCAGCGTTGCCATTCTCTGGAAAAAACACAACTTGTATGAGCAACTATTCTCAACAATAAATTTTATCAAATCACACCTGAGGATTCGTATCACTCTTTAATAACCAAGAAGAGTCCGAGAAGTGGGTAGATGTGCAAAAACTAGAGCAGCAAGTATCTCACTAAGTACGTCAGCGTACAAATTGACTGGCTGAAGACACGAAAGCTGTCGGACCCCACGTCAGGCAGATAAGTAACTTTTGTTAACAATCTGACAAGAAGTAGAACAAGGCAGGCAAAGTGCGCATCAGGAAACAGCCAGGCCCGTTCGCGTAACCATTTTTTGCCGTGTAAAAGCAATTAATCAGAAATGAGTACCAGGAGTATTTCCTGGGGGTAAAGGCCGCCGGTGCGTAAGGCTGACAACTTACCACCATCCTGTGCCGTTGTCACGAAATCTGGGAACCATAACTTCCTGGAACCCTCTGGACCACTCCAGGCTTGTAATGGGACTGCTTTACCTTTTTTTAAAAGCAACAAATATTTCATATTCTGAGTGATTGTTTGTAGCCTTCGTTAACCCGGCATGCAATGCGTATGCGCTCTATGGTCACCTGTGGCCTGCCCGGCTCTACAACACTTTTTCACATTATTTCATAAAGGGCAAGATTTCCGGAAAAGAATATTAAATATTAACTGTTTTATGTTTATGGTTTCGTGCATCGCTGATCTACTGGTCATATTTTTTGGCAAGCTACCTCCTTTCAACGAGGGCAAACTAGATTGGCCAAGTTGAAGGGAGGTAGCTGCACGGTACCGGAGACTGTAGTTACAGTTTTGTATACTCCTGGTGATGCGTGTGGTTGACACCCGAAACATGTAGAGTGTACTTGCAGAATAATAGATAGACTGCTTTGTGTTGCTTCCCGTTGGAAAATTATTAATGTAAAATGAGGGTTTTGGTTTTCTCTACATTTGTCTGAAATATTTCCCATTCTAAGAAGAATTCAGGGAAATATTGTCATAAATATAGAAAGTGTCTCCATGTCAAATACCCTTTATTCTTGTCCGATTTAATGAAACTTTAACCTCCTCGACGGCTTTTCGAAAAATAATTTAATATCCAATTTTACGAGAAGCGGTCCAGTGCGAACCGAGTAGTTCCATGCGAACGGGCATACACGACGAAACTAGTAGTCGCCCTGGCGATTTTGTGAACACGCCTAAAAATGGTTGGCCACCTCTGCTTCAGTTAATACAACACTGACCCCAGTAAGATTTCGTATTTTTTATATAAGTGGAGGCAGTAAATAATATGAAAATAACGCAAGATGTAATACTGCCTTACTGAATTAAGTTAGTTCTACTGTATACTTTAAGCAGAAAGATGAGTTTATTTACGGGCAAGTAAGATCCTTAAAGAGCAGATCTCAGGTCTTCCAAAAGTTCGATTTATGGTCATAAAAAATACGAGGAATGGCAATGCAAAGTATGCGTTAAAATTTATCGGTAAATTCTTCTTTATGCAGTGAAGGACTGAACTATTACAAGAAAAGTGAGACGATGTTGCGCAGTTTGACACCCCGAAGGCAGATCCTTTTTGCTATATTAGCTCACCCAGAACACTCAAAGCTTGGATCTTGCACGAAAGTTGTGGTGTGGAACCGATATCTACAAAAATTCACTCTTCCAGAGACAGCAGACATAATCCCTATTTTACTCGTCAAGAAGACGTGATACCACCTGAATTTCAATACTGAAATGGAAATTCTGGGCATATTTTGTACAAGCTTCTACATACTTTTACGAAAATTTTATATTACACTTTCGAATCAGTTAATGGTTTTTTAAGTTGCTTAAAAATAATTATGATATGTATAGGCCTACATATCCCACACATTGCAAAATTAACAGTACGCTTTCAACTTATTAGAATGAACTACGATTTTGTAGACCAAGTAGAGTTAAATTAGTTTTGAAAATCATTATTTTCTGTCGCATGAGGTAACAGTTCTTGTGACTCATGTATCGACAATGTCATACACGTGAGGCCTTCGCTCTCCTCGGTATATACACGGCACAGCATATTGGTAGTTAAAACACTTTATTATCCAACAGATGCACAATATATAATTCGTAGATACAATTAGAATTACTATAAAATATTTAAAAATATTTAAAATTGTTCCAACATATTTCGGATCACAAGGGATCCATCATCAGGGAGCTTATAGAGTGCTTGGCTAAAATTACACTAATGCCTCTCTAGACTATGCAGTACACACACGCACCACGGGCAAATGTTCTGCCATAACACCGACTACGTCCATGTCAACGGACACGATACAGTCTTTACTGTAATTTTTGCCAAGCATTGTATAAAGCTCCCTGATGATGGATCCCTTGGGATCCGAAACATGTTGGAGCAATTTTAAGTATTTTATAATAATTCTAATTGTATCCACGAATTATATATTTGTGCATCTGTTGGATAATAAATTCTTTTAATCGTCACTGATGCACGGTACAAACAAGAAGAATATTGGTAGCTGTTTACCGACGTTTCGGGACAGCCTTTCTTCCCATCTTCGAGAGTAAAGTTTGCCTGTCACTTGAACATGAGATTGACAGAATGTCCCAAAATGTCGGCAATCAACTACCAACAGAAGCACAGTAACAAACCAGACGAGGACGTTTTAAGCACCGCAGGGGAAACCTGCAATCTCGCCTATTATATACGCATTCGTTGATGGTGATGGTGTTTTGTTTTGTGACCGGACTCATAAATATTTCATTGTGTTCCTTCTGTGTCTTTTCATGATACAAACTAATGCAATATTTCACAATATTTCCACACTAATTTTCCCCCCATAGCTCAACAGCCCTATGTGGTCACAGGCCTCCCATTTTCTGAGGTTTCGAGAACACACTCAGGCACACCGCAATCGGTTGAATTCCTTTGGACGAGTTAAAGGTCCGTCGCAGAACCCTCTACTTGACAACACAGCACTCACGACAGACAGGCTTCCATGCCCCTGACGGGGTTCGAAACAGCAGCCCCAGCAAGAGAGCAGCCGCACATCCGTTCTTTAGACCGCAAGAACAGCAGGATCGGTTTCCCTACAAATAGTGATATTAACACAAAACGTATTTCATTTTCTCAGAGACGGTAGTTAGTGCAAAAGGTTATTTAATCATTTTAATAGGGTCGTGTTTGATTTGTAACTGCAAACTTCTTACAGTTTCATAAATAAGAGAACTAAACAATTTTTTTTGTGAAAATGTAAAGCTTTCAAGTAAAACAACGATCACTGTAAATGGCAGCCTACACTAATACCCTACAAAAGCACCATTAAAATTGTCTCCCGTACAACTTTCCAAAGCCTTGGAAGTGGGTGAATTTTTCAGGGCTGAAGATGTTTACTCGCTTAAGCCTTTATATGAAATATTGCAAATGGACGGCATACGACTGCTCGCAAGAAATTTTTATTTATTCCTCTTACAAATGCGATATTCACATCAAGCAGGGTCTCTGGTATCACTGCATTTCATTTTGCGTAACATAAACCATTCTAATTAAGTGTGGCAGAATCGGCGGTTCGCAAAGTGTCAAGACTGCTAATTTACAGGCAGAAAGTACTGAGGCCACAGAAGCTTCTTTCTTTCATATTAATACAGGTGAACACGTTCCCAGTTTTCTGTTATATCATTCTATGCGCCGGTAATGACTTTGGGAACAGCGCGTGTGCCGACCCCTCCATCGATGTATATGGGTCTGTCTGAAATTTGGGCCATTGAGGACATCTATTACTGAAATTACAGTAATAAAAATATCGTTTTGGTTTTATAAATAACAGACACGTGGGGAATCGATGAAAATAAAATTATCAAACCCCAAGAACTGGATTGCTATTGTCTCTAAAATTGAAATGGAAAAAAAGGGAATATTTGGATGGGCTTGTATCTGTATTAAGAGCAAACATTAGCGTGCGTTATCTCAACACACGGTCCTCTGTAACCAGAACGTCTAAAGATTTTTCCTTCATATAAAAACATCAAATTGAACATTAATCATTCGGAGAACACTGGCCTAAATTGTATTTAAAGCTTCACATTCCAAAGCGCGGTAAAGAAAATCCACCTCGGTTATAGACACGAATCAGTCGATGTAGCACAGGGCAAAGCCGCTGATTAATCTGAGACCCATAAAAGTCGCTGGAACATGGTACGTGGTCATAATTTAGAATTTTCGAATGACAAGCGTGGCTGTAAATAAGATAAGCACTGGACTTCAAGAGGTTGTTAAAACTGTTTAACATTGAAATTATAAAGAACTCTATAACAAAAATTAACATGCTCAAGAATCGGCAAAGAGTTTGCACGGACGATATAGATAAAAAAATAATTTTGACGTTCAGGTGACCGTGCATCGTGATAAATTCTTATAATAAAACCAACTAGAAGCACTAATTTATCAAATTCATTTTTGGAATAAAACTGTACATGTTTCGGACAGTCCCTATGTCCATCATCAGGAGTTTTTCATTATACACACAGCAATAGTATATGTCATACAGGTTTGCATCTAGTTGTGTGTGCAGTGAAAAACTCCTAATGATGGACAGAGGAACTGTCCGAAACATGTACAGTTTTATTCCAAAAATGAACTTGAGAAATTAGTGCATCTAGTTGGTTTTATTATAAGAAAAATGAAAGAATTTTACGTAATAATGCAAAAAAAAAGAATTATTTAAAAACTGTAAAATGATAAGACCAGAACTGGGATAAGTAATGAGTTTGGTCTTCTAGTGGTCAGTCTGGAGCTCGCTCCTGTGTTGTGCCTCGCTGCCCAGTGTTGTAACAGGTCAGCTGTATGTTCGGTCAAGTAACGAGTGAGGGAACCTCAACGTTAAAGTTGTAGCGGTCAGGTTACGCAATAGATTGCCCCCATTACATAGCACTCAAGACTCTGACATTACCTTGCAGTATACTTCCTACCACAGAGCGTGGAAATAAAACTTCTCGGAGTATGGAGGAGTGTATTATATTGTATGCTTTCTTCTGGGCAATTCCCCGACGTCTGAATGTTATACGCTGAATTTTCGGAACACTCTCTCCCATCTTCATAGGCAGGTAGGTATGACCTACCTGCCTATGAAGATGGTACAGTGCTAAGAAACATCGGCATATAAAATTCAGAAGCCGGGGAATTATCCAGAAGAAAGCATACAGCATTCAGAGCAAGGCGAAAGTTTGAAATTAAGAGTTTATTCTACGTTCCTTGAACAACGTGCAAGCAGAGAATGCGGAATTCCGTTCGAGTGTTTCAAATAAGGAAGTCTAGAGAGATAATAATAAAAAATGATACTTTGGTTGATGTTACGCCACTGGAGAACAATGTAAATTTGTGGTGTCTAATGTCCCGTTAATTGATAACAGTAATGTGGCAGACGCAAGAAATTCTGTGTTGGAAGTGATATTGAAAGTTACTGCAGATATGAGCATATTGGCTACATTAAAAAAACAAAACGTGGTACCAGCATTAATATTGGCAACGAAATCAATGAACATAGCAATGGTGGCAATACATTGGGCTTTATGAATTTTACACGCACCTAAAATACAAATTCAAAATGCCAAGTTGCAACAAACCCATGCAAAATTTGTGTGAGTTGCAAGCGAACTGCACTTTCCATCTCTTATTTACCTTTCCTATATGTCCATATTAAGTATTACATATAGTCAAGTGGAACAGGAGCATACTGCATAAAATAAAACAAAAAGAAGACTAACTGGAATCAACTCATCTTGCGTAGAAACTGCTTTCTAAAACGCGATATTGAAGAAAAAAAGAATGGAAGGAGAGACGAGGAAGAAGACATAAACAGCCACTGGATGACCTCAGGGAAACGAAAAGATGCTGGAAATTGAAGGATGACTCGCTAGATGTCACTATGTGCAGAACTCGCTTTGGAGGAGGCTGTGGGTGTATCCTAGAACAGACTACGCGATGATGTTGGTGAGGATGATGATGATGATGATGATGATGATGACGAAGATGATGTCCGCAATACTGAAAACATACGAAGAAATCAGCCGCTACACACACATACACACACTCACTCACTCAAACACACACAAACCATCGTCACAATCTATCACTGTAACTGATACGAATGTCGAAGTGAAGATCTACCAGCAGACGGTTCGCGGAATACCAAGCCGCCCAACAACACATCCAACATCCTGGACACTTTACTATCTAACCTCTACCACGCGCTTCAACGAACAGAAAATACGTAGACAATAGCTGAATAATTATTTTTGGACCCCAAACTTACATCACAGATAATTTTGACTAATTATGGCCGTAAAAATTTAATCCACTCCGCATCCTAACAAACTATTTGCCTAAAGCAATGTTTAACGTCGTATTTAAATCAATTCTAATCGTCACATCAGTCCCAATAATCTGATTTTCCAAGAAATATGAATTTTGCTTCACAACTGCTGTACGTTCGAGCCATGTGACGCTCCATTATTTAATCACCAGTAGCCTAATTAATGTCGCAATGCGCTGGGAGTTCACCCGCTTCGTATTCAGGAAGTCTCGTGTTCCTATTTGGGAACCATGATCGGTTGCACTGACCTGTTTGGTGGTTATCCTCAGTCCATCCAATTAAATGGCGACGGGGTAAGGAAACTGGGCCACGCCATTTCCAATTCTATTACCATCATCATTCAGAGTTACAGAATATAAGCTAATTAAACAGTATTTAGTAAATCACAAATACAAAAATAAATGAATAAGAACACATAAACTTATCGTAAAATCGAGGCCTTAACTCAGCTGTAGCTTATCTTTTTCATCTAAAGTTTCTTCTTATATATTTTTTTGGGGGGATTTATAGCTTTGGACAATACTAAAATCCTAAAATATTACAGACTCTTATTGCTTCTGAATTTAGAGAAACTGAATTCCAAATAGAAGTTGTGTCTGAATATTTCAAGCTACCGTTACAACTATTACAAAAATAAGGATGAACTATTGGGGGGTAAATTGTAAATAAACTTCTAAACGCAGGACAATATTACATCTCGAAAGCGGGCGTAGATTACACGAGATAAGTTTCTTGAACACTACCTTCATCCTTGTTTATCATCTGGTTTGCATTACAGCACGTAAACTGACACCAACAAACTTTGGAAATTTCTCGCCTTGCCAGCATTACAGCAGAGTCGGTTAAATCGTGTACATCATTTTTTTTACACTGTACAAATTAGACAAGAGTTCTGCACTGGCTGCAATCTTGCATCGATCCATTACTAGGCCTATGGGCTCTTGGGGGTGAGAATCTGGGCGACAGACCAAATGCTCGTTCCCCCGGGGATGACAGAGACTGAAAAGTCGGCTCGAGGAAACAGAGCCGCTACTTTCGTGTTCTTCCTCAAGTCGCACATACGATTATTACGTTATGCTCTAAGATGGTAGGCACTTACAGATGACACTTTATACTAAGATGACAAACACATATGGATAATGACGTTTTATTATAAAACAGATGTATTTATTTGCAATGTATATGTTCAGTACGTTATTCACTGGTCTCTGTCCACAGCCAGATTACTCCAGCCTGGGCCCTCATGCCATATTTAATCAATATCCGTTGGAATAATAATCTATTACCTACGCATCGGTCTGTCAGGCGTGATTTTCCCGTTAGCTTTCCCCAGGAAGTTAGTAAGGACTCCTCATATGTCAGACTCTCCTCACTGATCGAATCTCCTTATTCAGAGAAGGATGGGAAATACGACGTGTCTCATTACGCACATTTCCCTTCATCCTCCTGACTTCTGCCAAACGGATCGAAATATTTATAACGTCGAAATTAAATTCAAATTCTCTGTGTTACAGATTTCATTTTTTTTCAGGTTAGAAATAGATAATTCCGTCCTTAATGTTTACGAATAATTGCCAGTATCTGGAATTTAAACGCGAATATATTTCTTTGTTACTGTCCTGTCTAAAGACATCAAATCTGCCCTATGTATAGCCATCTGTACTTCACGACTCTCCCTGAACGTAGACGACGAGACATAAATAAAAGCATTTCCCCTGGGCCTAGTTCTAAACCAAACATGACAAGGATATAGTATGAATTCTTTGTTGCTGTTTAGGCTTGAGTTTTCGCCCAGCACATTGACATCAGAGCACACATATAGGAAGGTGGAAATTAGTACAGGATTCAGCTGGCTCAGTGTGATTTTCGGGTTTCATATGACAAAATATTTTCTTGACTAGTTAACTTTAACATTTACTACCGTTACATGTACAAAAATGTCATTCACTTCTTTCAGTAAAGTCATTTCGTTGTATTAATTAAATCAATGTCTTCTATAATTATCAGACCAAAACAACAGCATAGATGTTCTAACATTCATTTATTTCTCATATACGCGACAGGTTTCAGCCGACAATTTCGGCTAACATCAGGCGATATTAGAAAAATATAAAAGGTGGAAATATAACTTTTTATATTTTGTAATATCTCCTGATGATGGTCGAAACATGCCGCGTATAAAAGAAATAAATGAATGTCAGAATATTTATGTTCTATTATTGGTCTGATAATTAGAACAGACATTGGTCATTTCCTTCCTTAATTTCACTTGTTATTTGCACTACTGCCCCAAAATCAAAGACAGAGAAAATAAATGATTGGTCCTGGAACTTAAGCGATCACAAATGGTTGGTCTTTAAACTTAACTGTTCACCCATAAACTTAATGTGACTTAACGAGCGATGAAAAATGTATGGTACAGATGGGCTAATCGCGTTCCTAACGACTGATATTCAGATAAGAATATCTGCCATCAAAGGGACATTTGAAGTAGAGCTAAGAGAGATAATTCGGAATAGACAATACGGTTCAATCCTTCTTGTTCTAGGCAGGGTGCACCTGAAAATATATAAAGCAGTTGTTTTAAAATCTGGAATGAAATGCGATTTTCTTATTTAATGTTTTGTTGGCCGTGCATCGTTATATATCCGTACAGTATGAACAAACAAGATGCACTATTTACTTTCAATTTATTTCAATAATTAACCTCTACATGTTTCGAGCAGGCTTACTGCTCATCATCAGGAGGTACTACTCTGTATATACAGGAGTTGGTATATGTCATGCGTTTAAGTTGGCTGGCAGTTGGCAGCTGCCAATAGCCAGTCAACATAAACGCATGACATAACAATTGCTGTATATACAGAGTAGTACCTCCTGATGATGAGCTGTAAGCCTGCTCGAAATATGTAGAGGTCATCATCATCATGTTCCTGAAGGGTTTGCAATTTGTCTTCTAAATAACTTTTGTATCATGATATGCGATACCCCAAGTATTTAAAATCTGTTACTTGTTCAATAATATTTTCGTTTATCACAATATTTACCCTCTGTATGTGGTTCCCCCACATTGCCATTGATTTTGTTTTTGTACTAGAAAATATGTAGAGGTTAACTAGATTGGAGTGTATGTACTTGTCTAACACAACTATGTGATGGTAGAGATATGTATAGAATTTATTACATAAAGAACAACTACATGTTTCGGCACTTTACATTGGCCATCTTCAGGTTGAGAAATGAAAAAACTTGGTAAGCAGCTATACTCGACTTACGTGGGTTGTAAACAGCGGGGAGGTAAGAGGTGAAGTGGGTACGAGATCTTGCATGTGTTATGTAGGATGGGTGGTGTGGGTACATGGGTTCTGCTATTATATGCTGTTCTAGGTTAATATAGTTGGATCTATGGTATCGTCTTATGTTTATAGAGATTATATGTACATGTATACTTAGCTTATAAATACACAGTGTGCAACTATTTATAACTGTAGTATTTATAGTTATAGTAGGTTCATTGATCTAAGGCTGTACACAATATAATTCCTATATTTATAGTGGGTTCATTGTTCTAATCACTTTGTTATTATATTTACTATTATAATACATATAACAACAAAGTGATTAGATCAATGAACCCACACCTATAGGTGTGATGATACTAGAGGCTGTGTAATGCAATTTCGACCTCCTGATGATGAGCACATGTGCTCAAAACATGTAGAGGCATGAAATAAAACTTATTGTGGAACAAATTTTGTGCATCAAGTTGGTTAAATACTGAGATAAATATACTGAGATGCACGGTCAGCAAAACGTTAAAATTTGTAAAGTTGGTAATTCTTCACAAACAACCGAACGACAGCTTCCAGAATTAAACAGCTACAGATTTAAAATGTCTGAACCGTTCTGTTGTTTTATTAATTTCGCGATGAGTAGTAAATTCTTCTGGGCTGTTACAGTGTGTCGGTTACTAAACAGATCCCTCAGGCTGGATATATCGTATTGCGCTATGACACAGCGTATCGTCCAAAAGACTTGTATGAACAGCAGAAACTGCTCTGAGAACCTTATGTCTCACGGCAAGTCATCTTCATGCTGCTAGCCTAAGAACATATAGACATAAAATCCAATATTCATACCGCCGTAAAAACATCTCACAAATTTAACAAATTTGGGATAATTATGGTTCTGGGCTTTACAAAATATTACTGAATTCCACATTTTAACATTTATAAAACAATAACATTTTATTGGAAGTTTTTATAAACAGTCCCTTACAAAAAACATGCATCATCATTAAACAATCCCAAACATTTCCACACCGTTTACACTCCTGGCTCTAGTTTCTCCTCTCGACAGATATACCAGACAATGACAGGGTAGAGTTTTTGTCACACTAATTTTACTCCTAATATCACGTGACTGGACAAATATTTAAAGCATGGCTCGATATAAAGCTTGTCAAAACCTATCGAACTCTAGTGCATTAAATTCCGTTTTATGTGTTGAACTACGGCATAATGAACACTGACATATGTTAATTGCTCATCACATTACCAATTACTGTATTTTATTAACACTCTTGCGCCCTCTGTTCGTGTACCACCGGCTAGTTCGTCGTCGGTTAAACAGAAGATACATAAGAGAATCGAGTAATGATTATTTTCCGGATGTGAAGTGCAGTAATGACAGTGACAATCCACCGTCACCCAAGAGAGTACCCTGCGATACGTAACGCTATGGTCATCCTACTTTATCAGGACTTACCAGAGCATAGACAGTAAAGGTAAAAGTAAATCAGTCCCATTACAGGACCGAGGTGCCCAGAGGGTATCAGGAAGTTAAAATTCTCAAACTACGTGACAATGGCCCAGGATGGTGTTAAGGTTGTCAGCCTTACGCACCGGCCGCTTTTACCCCCAGAAAATCCTTCTGGTACTCATTTCTGTTAGTAGCTGAGTCGACTCCAGAGCCATAATGTGATTGGAAGGATTGTCAATGAAAAGTTCCAATGACACCATCTAGAATCGAACCAGCGATCTTCTCATTTGTAGCACAGCACCTTAACCACTGTGCTACCGCGGTCCCCTAAATGAGACAGTACAGGGAACAAATCTATATCTGACAGTAAAAATTAGAAACAAACTGTGTGCATTGGAATATTATTCACGGTAAGTTCGAAGGTGATATTTCTTTAAAAAAAAGTAACTTTCGCAAAATCTCTAATTTAACTATGTACGCGTGCGTGTGTCTACTTATGTATGCGGGTGTGCATTTATATTCGTGTGTTTACACACAATACCGGCTCATACGCTCAACAACTTCCAACTAGTATGTACTAACCTTTCGAAAAAAGAGTAAATCATTATTAAAACTAAGGGCGTTCCCAACGAGCTGGCAGTGAGGTATAGGAGGGGAATGCGTTGATCTAACAGTGTTTTAATATTCAGACTAAAGACAATAAAACTGCAGGAAGTAAGGTGAGCCCAAATGATTTCCGAACGCACACCGTAATTGAAAACACATCAGAACGCTGGATTTTGTCACATAAAATACGTGCCCACAAAGTTCCTTTTGAGAAAAAAAAAACAGAAAATATTTTTCTTAAAAAACGGCTTTTTTTCCAATATAAATTTCATATATTTATTGTAAAGTAGAATGTAAAGAGAGCAATTTAATGAGAGGCAATTAATTTAGTGTGTGTTGTGCAATTTAAGTTCTGAGAATTTTGACTGAAAACTACCGATATGCAGAGCTGGCGGCTGGATGATGTTACCGCGATGTGCAAGTTACGGAAACTAACGTCTTAAGTAACACAGCGTCAAATTACACAATTAGCAACTCGTCATAAGAACAGACACTTTCACCGAAGACGTCAGACTGAACTTATAGAGCAATGACTGTGTTCTTTCACATTTTAATTAAGACAAAATATGTGTGTCGCGACATGTTTATGCAGTACACATTAATGCGCACTGCTGCTTACATTAATAACCACCTTACTGTTTTATAGGCACTTTCTTCAAATAAAATGTAATGTTACTGAAGAAATAAAGTGAAATGTCAACTTGATGCAACTAGGTAATTTTATTGATGTGTTCTTAGCTCGACATATTTCGGGTACATACGCCCATCATCAGGAGCATTAGATGTTGAGTTACAGCATATGGTTTTCTGCACCGAATTTTTGGATGGGTGGTGGTCTTGAGAGCCGCTGCGCAGGTCGTGTGTGCGGTGCGGATGGTGCACGGCACCACCCATCCAAAAATTCGGTGCAGAAAACCATATGCTGTAACTCAACATCTAATGCTCCTGATGATGGGCGTATGTACCCGAAATATGTCGAGCTAAGAACACATCAATAAAATTACCTTGTTGCATCAAGTTGGCATTTTTTCTTTACTTCATGAGGAAGATGCACGGTCAAACAACCCTCAAGTTACTAAAGAACTGAAATACATTCCTATTTATGAGAGATATCAGAGAAGATACTAAACAATTACCGCATAGAATTTACATGAAAGAAACAAGAAGGTAGAAAGATAAATGATGGCAACGCAGAAGTTTATTTATAGGAATAAGACGTACAGCATTCTTCAAAAAGACTGGCAACCGTTTGGTACTCCTTGTTTTGATATCAGTAGCGAGAGTTGCGACAGAAACCGACATCTTCCCAGCATTCGAATGACGTCATACACGCTAAGGCTAATTGTCCTTCCACGAAGACAAGAATCCCGAAATGTTTTGTCGCCAAAGTTCGCCGGTTTTAGGCACGTTCGCAAAACTGCGAAAAGCGACTATTAGCTCCGCCATGTCTGTCAGTCCGTACGCATGGAACAACTCGGCTCCCACTGGACGGATTTTTTAATGAAATTTAAAATTGGATTATTTTTTCGAAAATATGTCATGAAAATTAAAGTTTCACTACAATTTGCCTGGAATAACGGGTACATTATATGAAGAGCTGGTACACTTATGACAGCATCTCGCTGAATTCTTTATAGGACGAGAAATATTCCAGACAAATGTTGTACAGAAAATCAAAACACAAATTTTATCCTCAATACTTTCGCTTCGCTCTTCTCCATTGCGAAATAAATGTCGAATAACCAATCGGCACGTAATGTGCTACTGTACGATACGTACATAATACTGAAGCTTGAATTATTGTAGGTTACGATGTCGTGCCTCCTGGTAAAGTTACCAAATATTCTGAATAGTTTTCTAAGCCTTTCTTCAGAGTCTAAGAGTGCCACGAAGATAAATAACCATAAACAGCCTTGTAATTTCTTTTGGAACACAGTGGTTCGGTACACACTGACACTCAAAATTACACTAGGCTTACTCGTACTGCGAATGTCTGTACTTTACAAATTTACAGTTTTATTCGGACGTGACAGAATAAACTGTGAGTCCAGGAGTCGCAGTACTTTTGATAAAGAAAGTACAGCACCGAAGTAATCTAGCAGCATCTTGAACTAGGTTGGAAATTTCCTTAAACGTGACACCATAGGCGGTGTAAAGGGCGCGACTTATTTTCAGTTACGACAGTTTCATTTGGCTGATCATTATTCCTCAGATACCATGGCTAAGTACTGCGACACTTCACCTTTACTTCATCACTGTTCCCGACAGCCCCTGTTGTAGTACCTTGTTGAAAACTAAGTAACGTCCTTAATGCTTCATTCATTAGAAGACAGAGACGTAACCATTACTAAATTGCCTCGTGACTCCATGCACCTTAACAAATGACAACCTGCTACTGAAAGATACGGTCTTCTTGTATCATCAGTGTCTTCAAATTTCTGTGTAAAGACTAAAAACATGCCACAGTAAATATCTTGCCTTTCCTGTATCCAGGAGAGGCGTTCAGTGCACGTCAGGAACATCGGAATGTTAGCTTGCATCCAAACACAGATTACTGTCACTTTAAAGAAGCTATCCAAACATAAATATACAACTTCTTTCTTAATAATTATAGCTAAATACACACTGATATTTTATCCTCTCACTTAATGAGGTACATCTTTCCTTTCGTTACATAAGTGGATAAGAAATCAGAAAGATTTCAAAGGTTAACCTGCCATTTGAGTTGTATAATTAATCCTACAGGGGCTAGCTTCTTAGTAAACATTATTTCGTACGTCAAATATTTACGTCTGCATTTGAAATATTGAGGAAATGAGTATTTCGTAAACCACTGCAAGCGGAAATTTGTGTGCCTATTATCTGCAACCAGACTGCTGAGAACGTGCTTGCTTTCCTCTTCTGCTTCTTCAGAAACCATGACTCAGTGACCACAGAAGATTTATCACATATAAAACCTGCATCCACCATGACATACAATGACAGCTGCCGTGCTCGAGGGAATTATAAAGGGTACAATATTCTGTATGTGTTTATTGTAAAGGGCTCATTCGTCTTGTAACTATACTCTTGTGCACTAGGAATCTTATACATCTTATGTTTTGGTGACCGCGCATCTCGATACAAACGTGTAAAGAAGAACCAACTTGATGCACAACGTATTCTTAGTAAATTTCGTCAAACTCTACATGTTTCGGGCGTATCTAGGCCCATCATCAGGAGGTACAACCGTATGTATACAACATTTGGTACTTATTATTCTTTTTAGATGACTGTTGTGCTGGTTGCATTGTTCCTTACAACCTTATTAATTACGAATACTGCTATTACTATTATTACTGCTACTACTACTACTATCACCAATAAACTTGTAGTCCTTTAGACCACTGTACGGTGCTTTATCATTGACTAGTGCTGATCATATAACCTACAATACAGGGTTATTCAAAATGATTGTCGGGGTTTCAACAACTTGTCATACACAATACACTTCAGATAGGAGTATGTAGTTGCACCGATGGATCTAGAAATTCTCAAAGAGCACCCGTAATGTATGTAACAAAAACTTGGAGTGTTGATCTATTAAATAAAAAATACATATATTCCTATCTCAAGTGTATTGTGTATGACATTTAGTTAAAACCCCGACAATCATTTTTAATAACCCTGTATGCCTGTAATATGAAACAGACTCACAATTCTGATTAAACGACGAAAATTGGTGCGTATGAAGCTACTGCATTACTTTTCTTCACTGTGCAAGCACACAGCACTGATGTGCATGATGTGTCCGCCTAGCGGATTGTCAGTAATCAAAGACAAAGAAGCAACACGACTGACGTGCCACGACGTCTAACCTTAAAGGGGTCAAACATGCCGTGCTTCCACTCACTTTGAGGAGCACACGGGTATAGGAAACAACCTTCGTGCACCAGAAGACTGAATTGCGCCAAGCCTGGAAATCTGTATGTCATTATATTAATGGTACCAGACACGTCGGGGACTTCCTCAAAAATTCCCTTTTAGATGTCAACAGTAGGAGAATTGGACGATTGACTTCATAGCCGGCTCCACCCACGAGTCAGGCCCATTAAATAAAGAAACGCTCATTCGCCTGCGATTCCCTTATATAAAATAAAGAGTAAAATTAGTCCACAATCTCGCGCATATTCAGCACACTCACACTACACGCATGTAATGATCTATATCAGAGTTACAGTGCGCTCATTCAGCACCTTCATAACAGCGCTATTAGAAACTTGGAATACGAGGTTTGTTCAAAAAGTATCCGGACTGACCACAGTACATGAAGTAGATAAGGCTTACGGGGTTTCAACCCTAATTGTCTTCACCATATTTCCCTTCCGCAGCTACACACTTCGCCCAACGCTTCTGCCGCTGTTGGAAACATTTTGCGAACTCCTCTTTCGGGATGTCTAATAGTGTCTTCG
>Ga0123354_10005685_pt1 | contig 18236 bp, 18 predicted proteins | sample TergutLab28metaG_2_FD_97872 | JGI IMG/M metagenome (GOLD analysis project Ga0123354, IMG submission 97872) | Labiotermes labralis P4 segment gut microbial communities from Petit-Saut dam, French Guiana - Lab288 P4 | ecosystem: Host-associated > Arthropoda: Insects > Digestive system > Gut ...
ATCGGGATGTGAATTGAATGCGATAAACTCCGACGCGGAGCGGCGTAAAACTGCCGTTGTTTCGGGGCCTTTTTCGGTTGCCCATTTTTCGTGACTGCTCACCCCCATAATTTACCTGCGGATTTCTTCATTTTGGGGCTTGACTTTTATTAGCAGGTTTCTGACTTTATATGAACCCAGCTTCAGCACGGGCAGCTGCCCGGCTTTGATCAAGCTGTATACATACGCCTGATTGGTATGTAGCAGCTCGGACACCTCCTTGACGGTGTACAGCAATTTTTCGTTTGAAGCAATCGGCATCTTTTTCACCTCCAGTCATACTGTTTCTATAGATAGTATGACTTTTTTTGAAAAATCTGCTGCGGCTTTTCGCTCGATTTGTTAGCGTCTGTATGAAACAAGACACCGCGTTTGTGAAGCAGTTTTCCAATTTCGGCAATCGGTTGGATCGTGCCAATTTCATTATTGGCAAACATGATTGAAACAAGCTTTGTATCTTCCCTAATGGCGTTTTTTACATCTTCAATTGAAACCAGACCGCATTCATTAACTGGAAGATAAGTCACGGGAATCCCCCGATTTTCAAGGTCATGGCAAACATTTAAAATAGAATGATGCTCAATAGATGAAGTAATTATATGACCACTAACGATGGACGATAGTATCCAATTGTTTCCTTCGGAGCCCCCGGAAGTAAAAATAATTTCTTCGGGCAACGCGTCAATAAGATTCGCTACTTGTTGACGTGCCTTCTCAATAGCGTGTTTGGATCTCATCCCAAATGAATATAGGTTTGAAGCATTGCCAAATTCTTCACGTAGGTATGGCAACATTTTTTCCAAAACGCTATCTGATATTTTTGTTGTCGACGCATTGTCAGCATATATCAAGTACACTCACCTCCACCGTGTTAAGAAAACAAAGGGCAACCTTGTTCCTTGAAATCAATGATTTTTTCATTTAATTCAACAATTGTTGTTTCTAAATGTTCCGCAAGGCAGGTTATACAAAATAATTGTCTTCCTTTTTCATCAAGCAGTTTTTTACAAAGGCCTATTTCATTTTTACTTAGGGAAGATTTACAAAGTTTACATTCTGAATTTTGCCCCATTAATCGTACCTCACCTTATATGTTGCAAAGCCTGTGTTGCCAAACATTCCAGGGTTGATAATCTTCATTTGACCCAATACGGTTTCTTGCATACGCTTTGCAGGAGTCAAACAATACTCGTCAAACTCCTTTTTGAATTTTAGAGTTTGAATGAGTGCGCTGTCGGCATGCGGAAAAAACAGTTTCAAAAATGCTGTACACAGACGCATCACTGCTTCTTGTTCGCGCCCAGATGTATCACCCTGCAGTTACCTCGACAAGTTCCTCAATAAAACCGCGATAGCGCATCGTTTCTGCAGGGCTGCGGAGTAGATGCATTATCTCAGTGAAGTATTCCGTGTTGAGTGCCCATCCGCTGATAAACATTCTTGGCGAAAGCGGTGGAATAAATTTCCCCGGAACAATTCCATGAACACGTTGAATGAGTGCGCTATCGCGAAAAATATCAGGCAATTCGCGAAACATATCTCTATCGCCATCCATATCCTCCATGGCTATATTTCCGAGGAATATTATCCCTGCGTCGCCTTCGACAGGTGCGCCGCCAATGTTAACTTTGCCGTCCTCCATATAACCTTTTAAGATTCCGCCCATTTCATTGTCATTGGTGAAGCTTATGGATTTGATTTCATCCACAGCAATAAAATCGTTAAATGTTACAAGCCCTTTAGATCTTGCGCCGGAACGGCGATCCAAAAAGAGCATGGTGCGGCTGACACTACCGCCGCTCAATAACCAACCATATTTCCCTACCGTACCATCGGGTTGGACAAGGACTGTATGTCGCTGTTGAAACGCGAAAAAGAACGGCAGGAACAGTCAAAAAAATACTATGCGGAACACTATACGGTCATCTATATCAATGAGGAGCGGCAACTGAATACGACGGGGGACGGAAAGCCCGTCAATCTGGTTAATATCCGCGAGAACGGTGAATTTATCATCCCACGGACTATGCAGCACACTTCAGGGATAATCCATTACAAAATGAATTATCCGGATTTTGACTTTCACTCCCTCAGGCATACCCACGCGACGCTTCTCGCGGAAAGCGATGTGCCGCCTAAGTATCTGCAAAAGAGAATGGGGCATTCAAACCTTGAAGTCACAATGAAATTTTATCTGCATTTGACGGATAAAATGCAGGAAAAAGGTTCTGATATTCTCAAGAACGTTTTTCAGACAAAGGAAGAAACGAAAGATTAGTAAAAATTCTTTGGAAAAGAATCGAGGCGTCCGGCATAAAAAACCGGGGCCTTACTTTTATAAATCATGTAGACAATTTGCTTTTTGAACCATAGGGTAAAATATTTTTCATGTCCTATTTTTACTTACTTTTACGAGGCTTTTTTTCGGTTTCGTAGACAGAATGTAGACAATGTCTACCGTTATAGCTCCGCAATAAACAGCCCGTAAACCCGCATGGCACAAGGCTTTTTCGACGCCATTGGATTGATTGTTTTTTTGTTTTCCGAAATTTCGATTTCGATTTGGTAGACAAAATGTAGACAAAACCGTGCGTCTACCAAAAAAATCGGGCTCCCGGTGACTTTTTCACCGAGAGCCCAATCATCAACAAATCCAGTGTTTATGCGCCTTTCGCGGCTTCTTCAACCGCAACTGCGCACGCCACAGTCGCCCCGACCATCGGGTTGTTGCCCTCTGCTTTTCAGGAGATTTGGTGAGGATTTTCCCCGTCTTTATTATCTCTTGAAATCACTCATTATCCAGCAATATCAAGGTCCTTACGCGTATTGCCGGATTCAATTTATGATTTCCTATTACTCAAATTTTCAGTCGAAAATTTGTGCGGCGTTGGCAAATGGTTGGCATTTTTTCATTGCCAACCATTTTGCCTGCCTTTTGTTGTTACGCGTTGAGTGCGTAAATATTCTGTGGGTTGGTCAGGTCGTTCCCTTCGTTGTCTGCCAGAAACTTTATCAAAGCCTCTCTTCGGACTTTGACGGATCCCAGTTTCAAAGCCGGAAGCAATCCCGCCTTGATTAGGCTGTAGACATACGACGGATTGGTATGTATCAGCTCGGAGACCTCCTTGACAGTGTACAACAATTTTTCGTTAGAAGCAATCGGCATCACGCTCACCTCCTTTCATCATTCCGCTTCTACGGATAGTATGTTGACGGAGGCTTGCTTCGGCCACGAATATCTAATAAAAATTTTAGTTTTTTAAGTTTTTCCTTAACATCAACAAGATTTTTCAGGGAAAAGACTGTACTTATCGAGTATTGGCGGCATTTTTTCACTATCTACTTCAATGAATAAAAAATAATCTATCGATTCCATCGATCGGAAGGCAATCTCAAAATGTTCTCTATTATCAAAGCTGCCCCAAATACCCCGATCGATTACAACAAAATGCGCGTCATTTTTGAAATGCCCGAGAATTTTTTCGAAAGAGCAATCGAACTTTTGTCTTGCGAAAGAAACGGAGCAATCAAGCTTATCTGCCCACCATTCATAACTGATTTCCCTGCAATCTATGAGCAAATTGGTTTTTTCAATCATGTTCAGCTTGCCTGTGTCGTAAAAAACAAATTCACCAAAACGCATATATATTCAATCTCCCGTAATTTACGCCGCCTTTTCTAATCGGCTGCCAATCGCTTGAAATTCGTTTGGCGATGCAACAATCATCACTTTCCTTTATCTCTGTTATTTTTTCAATTTATAACTAGTATAACGGTTATCGCCGAATTTTTCGATAACGCCATCTATTACAAGTTCTTTTAATACAGCCCGTACCCGTCCTTGAGACAATCCTGTAAATTGTGCCAGCTGTAACGATGTAGCACTTTCGTTGTCTGCAATAAATGTGATAATCTGTTTTTTTCTATCGCTTGTTTCAAGCGCTTGCCAACCGCTTGCGACAGTCGATTGAAATTCGCTTGGCGATACAACAATACTATCAATAGCAAATACTAAATCGCCATTCGCAAGTTCAATACCATGCTCGGTTTGTTTTACAATACCTAATTCGATAAGATGCTCAAATTTTGACGGGTGAATATCAGAAAAGCCTTTTTTGCTGAATAATGTGCTTAATAAAATATAATCATCAGTGGTCATAGCATTTAATTGATCTTCGTTCATTTTTTTAATGAATGCCAGCATTTGTGTGCTTACAACTTTGCCGGTCAAGGTCAATTTTGTAAAATACGCGTCCGAACCGTCAAAAGAAGGCAAGGGTTTCGATTCCTTCACCGATTGCTCATATATTAGATTCATCCCCTGACCGGAACGCTCAACCAAGCCGCATAATTGAAACATCGCGGCGATGAGATTATTTCGGGGCGATTGCCGGTGAAGAATGTTTTCTACCGTAATACCGTTCGGCAATCCGCCCGGATTTTCAAAAACAATGCGGTTTTGATATTGACGCACAAAAACGCTGCCGCCTAACTGATAATCCCGGTGGCTGACGGCATTCAGCAAAGCCTCGCGTACAACACGCTCGTTGAATGTAGGCACGGGAAGCACCGCAAGCTTGTTTTGATAAAATTGTTTATCGTTGCGAAGGTTGACCAATTCCCAAATGCGAGTGTGGCTATTAATAAAAAATCCTTCGCAAAACTCCTCACGCTGTGCTGCGGGTCCCGCCGCTTCAGAAGAGCGGTATTCAAATATAACCTCCGATTGCGGAAGACATTTTCTCAAGATTTTATGTTTACCAAATAGAATTATAGCTGCATAAGTTACGCCATCGTCGGTAATCGCACCGCAATCTTTTAATAACTGTTCCGTTGTCAAGCTGGCGATGCGTTTATTACCGCTGTTCTCGACCCACAGATTGCGAAATGTTTCAATCGCACCATTGTCCAAGTCATCAACAGTCGCGTCTAAGCAAATATCGCCGGAGAAGTCATGACTGCTTTCAGTGTAAATGGTGCGGCGAACATCCTCGGGCATCAAGCCTAAGCTGTCGCCTTTGTACCACCATGCGCCACCGTCTGATTGAACCGGCAGCCCAATCGGGCGGCTCGCGACATCGAAAACAAGAACGCGTCCGTTTTCGTGTTTATAAATTTCAAAATCAACCCGGACATGAAGCTTGTTCATAATATCAACGATGGTTCGCGCCGGCTGTGGGAACGCCGTGCTTCCGACCACCTTGCGCGGGCGTTTATCGGTTACACCAAGCACAAGCTTCCCGCCGCCGCAATTTGCAAGCGCACAACAAATATTCGTGGCTTCCTTCAGATCGTCTTTATTTTTCCATTCCTTGAACTGGTAAGCCCCGCCTTCCTTTGCGTTCAACAGTTCATCTATTGTTTCACGAAATTTCATTCACCCTTCGCTCCTTTATCGTTATTGTTTGCCGGTTTGATATTTTATAAGCCTATGAATATATGATTTTTTTATGAAAGGCAAGCTTTAACATACTCTTTCATTGTAACCCAAGAAGTTAAAATGAAATCGGTATCAACTATTTTAGGATTGTGTATGTAGTCGTTAAGCACCTTTATCAAGTTTTCTTGCTTGATTTTGCTTTTTACTGTGCCACGGTCAGACGCACTTAACCCAATGAGACTATTATCAGCCAATTTCAGTATTTGTCCTGCCAAATCATTATCGTTGTATTGTAGTCTTATGCCATTCTCTCGTGGCTTTTTCTCCCTATAGGCTCTTCGCGTTGACGCTTCAAGCAATGTTCTGTATAGCAAAGTGCAAGCGTAAGGGTATGCATAAACATATAACCGACTCAATTCACGGATGACAAACTTTATCTTTGCATCTTCATCGTTGTCGTCTGATAGATTAAAAGATGCGCCTTCATCAGTGGAAAATGACAAACTCTTATTTTGGGGTCTGCTTGGTTTCCAAGGAATATCCGGTTCATACACTGCGGGGCTAATTGGTCCATTACCAGTATTGGGATTGGATGTACCGTTAGGTGGAGTGGCATTTGTGCCGCTTTTCCCACCAGTTGATGTTGTATTGTTTTTATCATCAGTTTTAGTTAATTCCCTATATTGCTTAATTAAAACAAAGAGCCCCGGAATACGCTTGTCTTCTTTGATCAAATTTCTTTGTTGCACATTCGTATCAATTTCTTTTGAATTTATTCGAGGTAATTCCCCGCTTTCACAATTAGCCTCTGTTTTTCTAACTAAGAAAGCTTCGCCTACAAGTTTCAATATCCTCTTATAGAGCGTTTCTTGACCTAAATGAGGAACATATTCAAAATTAGTTGATAGTGTAAGATTTAATCCGCATTCTGAATTTCCAACAAGCGTGTTCATAAAGCGATCTACCAAAGGTAAATAACTATTGGTTCCTGTTAACGCATCAGGAGAATATGTTTCACGCAACGCCTTATAAGTACTCATGAAAAAATTATACTTGACAATGCAATTCTTAACCTCTGTTTTATTCGAGACAGAAATTTTTGCAATATCACTAACTATGTTATTTGCAGACATAGTAGGTTTTTCTTTTTTCATTTCCTGATACATTCGGTAAAAGTAACTACTCTTTTCTATAGATTCCCACTTTTTCACTCCATCAATATGTTTATCACTAATATATGGTTGTGCAAACTCTCGAGAATCATAAACCACTGCATTTAGCACATTTGTATTTTGAATAAGTTCAATATTCTCTTGTTCTGAAGTGTCTAAAAAGGGGAATTCTGGAATAACGTCTTCCGGAAGCCATGACTTACCATTTTCAGAAAAAATCCTATGCAATGCTTTGCAAGCGCAAACTCTTCGATTACCTTCTAACACGATATATTTGCCTTCCTGTTTACAGCAAACAATTGCCTCTGCAGGATGCAACCCGCCTACCGCCTGTATTCTTGTAGCTAATCCACCTATACTTTCATGTTGCAGAAGATAATCCGCTACATCATCTTGTGAAGGTTCGGTTTTGTCAGTACGTTCAAAATAACTCGCGAAGCGAGGATTTTCAATATCCAATAGTATATCGCTTAGTAAAAGATTTTCTCTAGTATAAATAGCCATGACTTTTCCTCCTTAATGAGTCTCTCGTTTGACTTTGTAGTATTCGAGGACTTCTCTTATTGCCAAATCTTCCGAACAACATATTTCATCTGAAAAACGATTTTTAGCAACTATTTTTTGCACAGTCGTTAACTGCTTATCATTTAACGCCGTAAACTTTCCCCACCACTCATTTGCGAGATCACATTCGTCTTCATAGTGTCCGTTATACCTATCAGACAGTCGGTTTCTAAGCTCAGCATCATATTTCCTTCGATAAATGATAAAGGCTTCCGGCATCCACAAAATTTTCCTGAATTCCTCGACATCTTGACCAAAGGCTTCTTCAAAAAAAGTTTTACCTTTTCCAATCTTTCCCTTTGTAGCATTAAGAACAGCTTGTACGGCACGAATAAATTTACGGTTCCAATGCTTACCGATGTAATCCCGATTATGAAAATAATCTGGATCGTCAATTGGGTGGTACTTCATGGGGAATGAATAGATAGTAACGCCAAGCTCTTCGCATAAATCCACGTTTATTTTCATGCGTTCATACAAGTCTTCGGGTTTATCTTCGAAATTATATAAGAGATAGTTTGACAAATCCTTGATTCCGTATTTTGCCGCCAACTTAATCGCTTGTATGTATGTTTTTCGCATTGAATAGTGATCAAATGCAATTCTCAAAGGTCTGATGTTTATTTCGGACAGTTTTTTCATTTTTTCATCTGTTACAAGGCGCGCATCTACACCTTGGTTAAAATCAATGTATCTTGCACGTGACGAACGCTTGAACAGCTTGTCATAAAGAGGGCGGGCAATATCATCAAACGCCAATACAGTTTCAGATGTGGCATAAATAGGATAAAGCAAATCAGCTTGTTCACGCGCCAAATAAAAATTCGCTTGCGCTTCCTCAGTAAGTTTTTCGGAAATTTGGTCATAAAGAGAAATCATTTTTTTTATATACGCACGAGTATTTCGGTAATCTTTGTTAGTCCCTCGTTGCTTTTTTATGGCAGTGGTTAAATTATTAATCGCAATTTCATATTCACTTGGCGGAATATATGTTGCACCTCGCCCAAATCCACATTCTTTAATCTCTTCTATTATTTTGTTAAAACAATCAGAGGCAAAAACATTGTTATCCATAAGCAAGAGATCTTTTTGTGCTCCATATTTTTTATCAGCCTGTTCGAGCTGTGGCTTGAGACTAACATAGCCACAATATTCTGGCTCTAACCGTGGGACAGCACAAAAACTGCATTTGTTAGGACAGCCTCTTGTCATATAGGCAAAATAAGCATTACTTGCTGGGTACTTATATTCTATCTCTTCTAAGATAGAATAATCCAGCGGCAGATTATCAATGATAACATCACTATCGTCATCATAATCTCCCGGTTTATTTAAAAGTCCAATATGCGGCTTAATTCCGGTTTCTTCCAACATTTTTTCAGGCAATATGCTTGCCGCAATGCCACCTACTAATAATTCCCCTTTTATATTTCCGCGTTTATCTTTCTTTAAGAACTTTTTCGCATAATTAATGGAAGCAACAGTTTCTTTCCAATAAAAAGTAAAAAGTGTAGTAACGCAAATAATATCAAACTGTGGAAAATCTTCTTTTACGAATCTATTTCTATAATCCTTCAATATGCTTTCGCTGTCACTGCCACGGAAATCAGGGATAGCTTCAATCGGAGCATATTTTCCCGTCTTTATATATTCAAACAATTTCGGCTCATGTTTTGCTTGTTCCGGCGTTTTTATTTCTAAAAGATATTCTTCGCATAAAAGAATAGCGGCGAAATCTTTCAAGTTTCCTTTGAAGAATCGAACGTCGTCCCCGCGCTCACGGTAATATGTAGCAAGCTTCATGAGGCCCATGGGAGGATATTTATTTTTATATTTTGGTTCTAGCAACAATACTTTACGCATTAAATAAGACCATCCTCAATTTTGCTGATAATTTTTTCGGCAGTTTTTTCATCAGTTGCTGATATAATAATGTCAAATATCTTTGATATGAGTTTGCGTTCATTTCGATTATAAGTAGTGAGTTTGTCCACCCTGAGTGGAGGCTTAATCGCTTGTTTTGCATTGGGGGGCGATATGTCAATAATCTTTTTAGGTGGATGCTCCTTTTCTATCTGTTCAATAACACGAACCATCATACCGTCGGCTTTTTCTTTTGTTTTTTCAATTTTGTTCTTAGCCGTTTCTGCATCTTTTTTGGCCACCATGACACGTTCATATTCGGCGCTTCTGTGCTCTGGGTTCACAAATGCTCCTTGTTTGTCTTTTTCCTTGAACTCAGCTTGTTTTGTGGCGTATGCATCTATTTTTTTGTATGCAGCATTTACGGTAGAGCCATCGTAATATACTTTGTGTAATTCATCGTTGAAAAACTGTCGAAGTGTTTTTTCAAAATAGGCGCGACTGGGATTTTCATTAAAATAATCGCGTTGAGAATTAGGTATTAGGTCTTTTGAAACAGCAAAAACCTCTCCCACAAAATAACTGTTTCCTCTGTCTTCTTTAAACAGCTTTTGTAAGGCATCTTCGCCGCCAATTTGAATGTTCTCTTTACGCAACCTAAAACCACGCATTTGATTTATCTTTGGAATCGCCTGCTTGAATTGAGTTAATCCAATCCACATCCAAGCGAAAAGATTTCCGTCGCTATCCTTGAATTCACGAAATTCTACGCCGAAGATCTCATCAAGGGTTGTTTTATCTGCCTTTTTAAAAATAGTTGTATACTCTTTGAAAATGGGTGTGCCGTCAAGTCTAACATCATATTCGTCAATATTATAATTAAGTTTCTTGGCAAAATCTTTTATATCTTTTCGATAGAAAAATGTATTTTTATAAGGAACAGGAGCAACAAAAGATAAATACTCTCGAATTGCTTTTGTATTTAATAAATCTGTATTTTCATCATTAATGCCAATCAACTCAACCTTAAAGAAATGGTTGTCAATCTCGTCAGTAGGCATCTGATCAAAATCATAAATCGCACGTAGAATTTCGCTGGCTGTGCGCTTTACTCCTCGTGAATTTTCATCTATCAAGTTTCGCATTTTAACGGCGTCACAACGCAAAACGGATATTACATCTTCACCTCTTGCTTTAGAAATAAATCTGACTTCTTTGCAATAAGCAAGTCCGCAAAGTCGCCCAATCCCTCTGAAGCCTTTATCTTTTCCGATTTCTTTATCGGAATCGGCAACATTGCCGAGTGTCTCACGAAATGCAGAAGCAGGAATGCCGGTGGCGTTATCTTCAATGCTGATGGTTCGCTTGTCAAAGTCAAGCCAAATTTCAATTTTGCCCTCACCAACATTTAACAATCCTTGAGCAATAGCTTTATCAATTTGATCACAAGCATTTTGAATATACTCACGATAGATTACCCGTGAGTCTTGATACATTCCCGTTGTAAGATTTTCTATTATATTAGCGCCAAATACATATTCCTGATTTTGCATCATTTGTACCTCACTTAAACTGTTTGTATATGGGCTTCGGAAACTTAATTTTTAACAAAGTCCGAAACACAGGGTTCTGAATGAGATAATCACCCTGCTCCAAACGAGTCAGCATGTTTTTATAAGTGCTTGGAAGGCTTCCGTAATCCTTTGTTGATGTTTCAATCGAATTTGTTCTTCCGTAGGCATGAGTGGCACAGTTACCAGTAACGCGGTCATTTATAGCGGATCTAAACTGCTCTGCACCAAATAAAACAACTCCCAAAGAACGCCCTCTTTCGGTAATGTCGAGAAGTTCGCGAAGAATAGGCGATGATTTTGGAACATCTTTTGAGGCATATTTATTCAACTCATCAATAAAAACAACGATTCTTGATGGTGGGGCAACATCAGTTTCAGCATCATATTCACCGAGCTTCAAATTGTAAATTGTCCGAATGGCATCGCCAAATACAAACGCTTGCTTGTCTTCCGGAAGTTTAGCTATGTCGATCACAAATGCTTCATTCTTGCTGATTTTCTTTATTTCATCGGCTAAACGGCATTCATTGTGTTCAGGGACAACCCTGTTGGCAAACATATCATCTTGTATCGCTTTTCTGACAATTCTCTTAAATTTTCTCCAGCTTAAAACGGAGATGTCGTTGTTATTTTTCTGTGAGGAACCTTTTTGAGAATTTTCTGTGACCTTATTTATGAAGTCATTCCAAGTGGCTAAATCCCCAAAATCAGCATCATCTTTATCAATTATTTTACTGATGATGGATTCCATTGTTTGAGCTTGGTCATCAACATTAGAAAACATCATTTCAATGCTTTCTTTGTCATTTGAATATACATATTTAAATTTTTTCAAACTTCCATCTTCAAGATAACGTTCCACATCGGTTTTGGGAAGATAGGTACTTTGTTTAGGAGAAGTAGCATCAGAATAAGGCACATAATAACGAACGTGTTTAAACGGTTCAGGGGATAATCCCAATGCCTTATATTCATCAAACACTATTTCACGTTCGCGTCCATCATTATTAAAATCGTTTTGTTTGTCAATCGCCATAAGGTCGCAGCCTTTAACATTAAAAATAACAAACGCAACACTGTCGTCAGAATTATTCTGCTTTAAATATTGTTCTTGAATTGATTTCATAAGGAACATGGCATAAGATGTTTTAGAAGCTAACCCGGAAATTCCGGAAATATTGAGATGTGCACCTTCGGGACCAAGAATAAACTTTGAATTTAGATTGACTGGAAGGGCAACTTCATCTGATGTTCCCTCATACATTTTCAAAGAACCGCAGACAAGCGGATTTTGAATCTTATCCAATCCTAACGCCATTGTGATTTCACCTTCGGTTGCCAAAAACACTTTATCATTGTTATGTACAGGAGTATATAACTGGTTGCTGTTAAAAGAAACTTTAGCTTCCACATAGTTCATACCAACCCTTAGGGTAGGTTCTTGAATATTAACATCACCAAAATCACTAGAAATAAAATTTGTTAAATAGCTTTGAGCGTCGGTGATATGCGAAATATTTTCAACCACGCCGAATGTGTTCGAACCATCCGTTCTTTCAACCCTCACTATATCAAAGGCATGAAGCTGCATATGGGAATTTGTCCAAAATACAAACTTATCCATAGTTGTTGGTTGTTTTTCAATAGCTACAACTCGTCCAATTAATTTACTCATAATATCCTCCCATTAAAATAAATGTAAAAAGCTTTCTGTGCTTAAATATTTTGACTTCACAAAAGACTCAGTTAAATAGATTGGATATATGTGATTTGCCCAACGTAAATCCGACCCATAACAAACAGGATTTCTTTCATTCAATAAATAAGCCGAAAGGGTATCCACTACTTCACTGTTCATGCCTTCTTCAATCTCTTCTTCGGTTACAAGAATCTTTTCAACTTTCAAAATCCCGTCGAAAGGAGATCGCGTTCTTTGCTGATCGTGCAATCTTATATACCAAACCGCAAATTGAACATCTCCTAAGTATTCCGGATTTTCATAACACGCAACCGGAGTTCTATGATACAACGGCAAATCAGCAATAAAGCCGGGATTTGGTTTGCCGTTAACATCTATACAAACCTCAGGGTTAAAATTTTTAGAGGCGCCCAATACCCAGCTATAGTTGTTTTTAAATGTTTGATAGCTTTTTTTATCTGTTTTATCTTTCTGAGACGGTCGATATTCTAAAGACCCATCTTTAATAAGATAATTATCTTGATTTAGTTTTCCCTCTCTAACGAGTTCGGCAACAAGTTCTTTTTCTCGTTCAATCATCCTATCTTGCACACAAGCGGTTGCTTTATCTTCATATTTTGCTTCTTCTTTTTTTGCCGTTTTATATGGCAGAATTGCTGTGAATTTAATGCTAAGTCGTTTAAGTTCTTCGCAATCATTGAGTTTTTTTGCTGTAGCGGGAAAGAAGCTTGGCTTGCCCCCTGCATTAGCGACATCTGGTACAGATAAAACAATCTCAGGCAAAAACTTTTCGGGCATCATTTGCCGACCAACCCGGCGACAGCATCCTACGCCAATTTGTCCCGCTATTATTGGATAAATCATACTGCGGCTACCATCATAATAAGCAACATCATCAACCTTAAAAACCCGGCGAGAACCGTCAAGAAAATAGCTTAAAATCTGATCATCATGTTTGGCAATGCTTCGGCTCAGCTCAGTTAGATCAACATATTTCGCATGTCGAGTAGTCTCGGCTGTTTTCTTCCAAACAATTTGATTGTTTCCATAATCAATAGAAGGTCGCTCAGATGCATCCAAGCTGTATTTATGCGCTTTATAGCTTTTCCCACCCGTTTCCTTTATAAGAATGTCACGGATTTTTTCTTGAGAAGATAGCTTTTTAGTTTCCGAAAAATTATTTGTCATTGGCTTTCTCCTCATTTGAATTTTTCTGTATTAACAATTGCCAATCAATAGAGTGTGTTTCACAAAAATCATAAAAACACTTTTGTCCCATTTTACTCGGCTGTACATGACCATTTTCCCAACGATTTATGGTAGTGAAATTGATTCCTAAAGCTGTTGCTAATTCTTGCTGACTAATATCCAATCTTCTACGAACTTCTTTTACCAGCATTGAAAAATCCATATAATCACCATCTCTTCGCAAATAATATTGCACTTGCAATATTATAGCATATGCAATAAGAAAAAGCAAGCTGTTTCGACAAAAATTTTCTCTCACGGTCTTTAGACTATTAAACATTTCACTACAGGGGAATTTGCGGTTTTATATCCCGCTTGATATAATAAACTTATCCCACACGGGATAGAAAGGCAGGACGAAAAAAGATGGCAATCATCTACAATATAGAAGACTACCGGAACAAAAAGCTGGAACAGCGCATCATCAAGCTGGCTTTTGACCAATGGGAATCCGAAGAAGAACGGATCCGTTACATGATGGAGCAAGCCGAAAAAGACTTAGAGGAATGGGAGAAGCTATATCCGATGAAAAATATAGCCGAATAAAACATAAAAAAGAAAATCCCACGGATGAGATTTGATATGATTCATCCACGGGATTTTCTTTTTGCTATTACCACATATTTTTCACATAGACGCCCAGCAGCGTTTTGTTACGTTCCTCGCCGTGACCCAACTGCCGATTGACATACCGTAGCGCGTCATCCCATTCGTGATCCATGTCGCGGTAATTGCTCCAGGTCTCCTGAGCGTACATTTTGCGAAAGCTGTGAATGGAGGTTTCCGGGTATCTTTCTTTGATCCCTGTCTTTGTCATTATCCTATTTAAAAACCTGTTCACAGAATCCTTTTTGATCGGCACCAGACGGTCATCCAGTGTCTTTCCCTCAATCAATCTTTCAATGACCTTCCGGTCGTCTTCGTTTTTAATATCAATTACTCTGTGCCGGTTGCCCTTTTCGGTGATGTCGACAGTGCCGAAACCCCACAGACCCTTTGTATCTAAATGGACATTGCAAACCTTAATCCGGGCGGTTCCTTCGACCCGCAGACCGAACATGGCGGCGATTTCCAACGCCGGGATTGCTTTGCTTGTGAGCTTCTTTTCCCGTATGTAATCCATGAGCAGATCATAATCTTCCCGCTGCATCTGTTGGATTCGCTGGATTTCTTTTTCTTCATCAGTAGGCTTGTACGGAAGCTCCAAACTCGCGGACCAATTAATATCGGTTCCGTATGCGGCGTTGATGATCTTCTCCCAAGTATTAATCCGAGATTTGTAATTCGTCAGGGTGCTGTAATTGTTTTTTTTAGACGCTATATACTCTAAATAATTGTTCCATTCCGCTGTCGGTATATCACGGATATACCTGTACCGGCAGCCGCGCTCCCGCAGCCAGTTGCTGAAGCTGTCGGATAAATCCAACAAGTTGTTGTAGGTTTGGTAAGCGAAGATCAACGCACAGTCCTTCAGCTTACCCTCCCGTTTGAGGGCGTGCTTGTCCATGTTCTCCCGGAACCTCAAGGCCGCCGCTCTCTTGAATTGAAGCTCCAGTCTCATTCTCCCCATTTTTTCTCCCTCGCTATCACGCGGAGACCTTCAATCTCTTCGACGGTTAAACTGGACCTGTAGGCGTGGGGACCTTCGATGAAGATGATAGAGCGGGTCTTTTGCCCCCGGGTCGCGCTAGTGACGGCGTGCCTCTCGCGCAGGAACTTCAGGATGCGTTTGACAGACGCGGTGTTCGGGTTCGCTATGTGTTTGATGCAGTCTGCGACTACATAGCACGATCCCCCGATGTCAATTAAATCGTTTTGCATATAGATGCCTCCAAAATTTTTGTAAGCAGTTAACTGCTCCGACAATAGTATGTTGACGGAGATTTAAAACGGCCACGATTTTTACAAAAAAATTATATATTTGTTTTTTGTCTTTCTATTTGATAAAAATATTCCGTTCCGGAGGAAGAAGAGGCGGGAGAGTATAGAGCGAGAGAGCGCGGGCCGGAAGGGATCGGAAAGGCAAAGAAGCCCCGTAACGCGGGAGCATAAAATGATCGCGTTCCGGGATTGGAAGAGGGGCTTCGCGCTCCGGCAAAGCTCCAAATATTCTTTTAAAGGATACTCTTTCGTTTAAGAGAGGGGATTTGTACGCCTTCTCGCGTGTTTTCCCGTAAAACCTCTTGAATGAGGCCGCCCGGACCTGTCGTCCGGGCTTAATGCAGACATTGGACAAGCCCGTTTTTCTGTTCGTGCCGATCATGGATCGGCATCCTTCAGTACACAGATGAAGCTTTTGCTAAATCTTATTCGTACCTCGCTCACATAACAGAAAAAATATGAGCCGACAGGTACCAGATATTTTCAAGACGATTCGTCATCCGTTAAATATCTTAATCACAGCTGAATTTCAGCTTATATGCAATCCCGCTCGTTTATCGAGATTACACAGATTGCTTCGCCCATCGGGACTCTGTCCGTCAGGCGGAGCGGTTTTGCATTTAAACAATCCGGTTGATGCGAGTCAAGAACTTTGCGCCCTGCTCTTAAGCGCCGGTGATGCTGGTGCGTGAATCGTAATGAAATTATAATCTTCCGACGGGAAGCAACATCATTCTGCGAATCCGACCCGAATTATTTATCTGCGATACTCCTCTCGTAGCAATGTGCTACGACCATATTATGTTGATTCGGGTTCGCACTCAAAACACGGCGGTCTCCTGATCATTCAGTTGCACCGGAATCAGCTGCAGGGGAGTTTGACGAGGTATATCTTATGTGGTTATACTGGTATACCATTTTAAAAAGACAGTGGTTATACTGTTATGCCATTATCTCTCGCACCGCGGTTATACTGATGCGCCATTGATAAAAATCGCTGTTATAATATTGTGACTCCCAAACCGTAAAAGAGTGAAAGTCCCATTTTTAAGCACAAACAGCCCATTTCTCATATCTATTGGCCCATTTCCGGAAACGGTCTCTCCCGATTACGGGGCATTTCCGGAAATGACGGCATTTCTAAAAATGGGGTTCAACAAGGATTATTTCCCGTATTTAAGTGTTTTTATAACAAAACACCTGAAATCGCGTCCTGAAAACAAACGCGATCAACATACTATTTGCAGATCCCCTTGAAGACGAACGGAGAATATTCCAAAGAGTCACCGGGGCGATTGAATTTTAGTATGAACGGAGAATTTATATGGCAGAAGTATTTGCGCGAAAGCGCGGGAAGACATGGGAATATTCCTTTGAGGCCGCTAAAGTAGACGGTCAGAGAAAACGTGTTTGGAAAAGCGGCTTCAGAACAAAAGCCGACGCTTTGTTGGCGGGAATGAAAGCGATGTCCGAATACAACGAAGCGGGGCTTCATTTCACGCCGTCTGAGATCAGTTTCAGTGATTATCTGGACTATTGGGTGGATACATATTGTTCGGTCAATCTTAAAGAGGTCACGGTAGTGGATTACCAAAAAAGGATCCGGCTGCACATTAAGCCTGAGTTAGGTATGTATAAGCTCAAAGCGCTGACACCCGCCGTGCTCCAACGTTTTATCAACAAAAAAGCGAAGGACCATTACAGCAGAACCACGCTGACCGTTTTAAAAGGAATTTTATCCGGTAGTCTGAGCTATGCGGTGAAGCAGGAAATGATACGGTACAGTCCCATGGTGAATGTATCCCTGCCGGGGCCCCGAAATGAAAAGATCAAATCCAGAGAGGATCCGCACGTTTATATTCCACCCGACCGGATCAAAGAAATTTTTGGACGGTTCCCGGAGGGAACATCGACGCACATTCCGATGATGCTCGCCTATAAAGGCGGGCTGCGCCTGGGTGAAGCATTCGGCGTTACTTGGGAAGATGTGGATTTTAAGGCCAACACCATTCGGGTCAACAGACAGGTACAATGGAGCGAAACCCTGCACGTATGGTATTTCAGCAATCCGAAGTATGATTCATTTCGCACAATTGATCTGGACGATGATTGCATGGATCTATTGCGCCGGGAAAAAGAACGGCAGGATAAGGCAAGGGCTTATTACGTCCAGCATTATACAATTAATTATATGGATGAGCAAAGGCAGATCAATGCCGTCGGCGAAGGAATACCGGTCGCGTTGATATGCGTGCGGGAAAACGGTGAATTTATCACGCCCCGCAATATGCAGCACGCCTCAGGCGTGGTCCATTATCAGATGAATTTTATGGACTTTGACTTTCACAGTTTGAGACATACACACGCTTCCATGCTGGCGGAAAACGATGTTCCGCCGAAATATCTTCAAGAGCGGATGGGACACTCAAATCTTGAGGTCACGATGCGGTATTATCTTCACCTGACTGAGAAGATGCAGGAGAAGGGTTCGGATATTCTGAAGCGGATGTTTAAGGATGAAAAAAGCGCCCCGAAGGAATGAGCTGGCTTGCCAACCATTTCTACTCTCTGGAATATGGTGAAATAGGGTTTTTGCCCGAAAAGTTGGCTCCCGGTTGACAACAGCCGGGAGCTCTACTCTTTAGTGTTCATGCGGGTTTTCGGCTCTTTTCTCTGCTTGGTTTGTCAACACCGTCAAGCTTTGGTTGGCAAATGGTTGGCAAAATGCGTTGCCAACGTAAAAATCAGCCTTTCAAAGCAAATCACTCCGAAAGGCTGACCTCTTGAAAACCCAGTGTTTATGCGCCTTTCGAGGC
>Ga0123354_10005686_pt1 | contig 18236 bp, 15 predicted proteins | sample TergutLab28metaG_2_FD_97872 | JGI IMG/M metagenome (GOLD analysis project Ga0123354, IMG submission 97872) | Labiotermes labralis P4 segment gut microbial communities from Petit-Saut dam, French Guiana - Lab288 P4 | ecosystem: Host-associated > Arthropoda: Insects > Digestive system > Gut ...
AGCTCCACCAAGTGGGTGGCTGGCGTCACTGCGGTCGTGCGGCATATGATGATCAGATGACACAGCTTTCCAATCCTGGGCGGTCGTTGGTTGCCATATCTGAGGCGCTGTTGCCGATGAAACCAAAGACCGGGCGGCGCCCCTTGGGCGCTCTCACGGTCCTTGCGGTGATCGCCGTCGGGCTTTTCACCGGCTGCAGCCCGGCGCCCACGCCACCGCCACCACCGGCTTCGGAGACGCCAACCGTACAGCCGTCCTCGACGCCAACGTCAACGCCAACGTCAACGCCAACGGAAGCACCATCCCCGACTGCGGAGCCGTTCTGTGCCGAGTTTTCTGACTCTGTACTCACGGGACCGGACTTCTTGGACCAGGTCATGCAGGTTGGATCGGCTAGCGACATTGCCATCGTGCTGGGGAACCTCATTTCCAGTTACCAGAAGGTGAGCGACCTCAATCCCCCGGCGAGCGTGGCCACCCCGCTCGGTGACATCATCACGCTCATGGGTGATCTCAAGTCAGTCGCCGAGAAGAGCGGCCTGGAAGCCATCCATACCAGGTGGTCAAAAGAACAGAGCCACCTCGAAGACCTGTTTGCCTCCTACAAGGCGGCTGGCACTGCTGTCTGTGGATAGACCATCCATCTGGCCGACCCGGCGTTGGCTGTAGCCGCACTTGGCGCCACACCCGAGCGTTTAGCCCATGACCCGGAGTTCTTCGGCCAGGTGTTTGAGTCAATGGTGGTTCACGACCTGCGGGCGTACGCTCAAGCAAACGACGGACGGCTATACCACTATCGCGACAACACCGGCTTGGAGGTCGACGCGATCATCGAGTACTCCTGGCGGGAATGGGCGGCGATCGAGGTCAAACTTGGCTACAAAGAAGTGGAGTTAGCAGAGCGCAACTTGCTCAAGCTACGCGACGAACGGGTTGACGCGGAGGTCGTCGGCCAGCCAGCCTTTCTCGCCGTCATCACTGGCACGGAGTATGGCTACACCCTTCCCTCCGGAGTGCACGTCATCCCGCTGGCCACACTCACCGTGTGAACCGGTGGACTGAGGTAACCCGGGCAAACCTTGGCTGGTTATGAAGCCGGTTGGGCGGCGTCATGGGAGACGATGACTCGATCGCGGAAGTCAATGAACCGACCGAAGGGCGCCCCGAGCAACTGAGCAAGTTCGTCCGCGCTGTCGACCCAGGCGGGAGCATCGCCCACGTCTGGCAGATCACTGGTTTCGTGGTTGTGATCGACAACGATAAGTGTCGGACCGCCTTGAGGATTGATGATGAGGAACCGGCCTGCCACGCACAAATCGTAGATGAACTCACATTCTTCGCGACCCAGATGGGCGTGCCAAATGCTGCCCGAGATGGGTCCATCCTTGTCAAGGGAATCGAGGTTCAGATCGGTATCGTAGCCGTCAAGCTTCAACCGGGAGCCATCCTCAGTCAGCAGGAAACAGCACGAGTCATCCTCGCTGAGGTGCAGATTGCGGTCAGCGAGGAATAGCTGCAATCCCTCACGGTCGCCGTCGCCCGGTTCTTGGCCGCCTTCGATGCGCAGGAAGGACAAGGAAAAGCCCATACCAGAACACTACCTCCCGCCGGACACCGTGGTCCAGCATATCCGGGCCATCCGTCCGTTGCCGGCCTACACCCTGGCTCCGCTGGGCAAGCGTCTGTTCGGACGCGACGAGTTGTTTACCGACCGCAGCGACATGTTTGTCATATCATTCCCCCGGTCCTCCCGCTACCATGGTCTGATGAGCTCAACGACTGTTGAACAGATCAACTGGCGTCGGCACCAGAGCGAGGCACTGGCGGCGCTGGCAGAGGCAACAAGCCGTGGGTGCAAGCGATCGTGGGTGAGTTTGCCACCGGGCGCCGGAAAGACTGCGGTGGGATGTGCCTGGGCCTTGAAGACAGGGCGAAAGACGGTCGTCTTTTCGCCCAATATCGCCATCCAACGGCAGTGGGTGTCGACCTGGCAGCGCTGGTTCTCATCATCTGATGTCAGCAAACCGCTCAGCTCTCGCGATTTGAGTGGTGCCTTCAACTCGCTGACCTACCAGGCTCTGGCCGTCTTTGATGCCGACGCTCATGAGGGTGACGGGCCGGACCAGCTGTTGTCAGGCACCTCGCCGCAGCCGCGCCACCTGACAACGCAGGAGCAGTCAGATTTATTGCTGACCTCCTTGCACCCCAATGGCCAGGCTTTGGTCAAGGCCCTGGCGGAGGCTGGTCCGTTGGCGATCATTCTGGACGAGTGCCACCACCTCCTTCAAGTGTGGGGTGAACTGCTGGTGGCCATCTTGCGCCGGCTTGACGACGTGGTCGTGTTGGGTTTGACGGCCACACCGCCAGAGCAAATGACGGAAGCCGAGGCTGCGCTGGTGCAAGAGTTGTTCGGTGGCATTTGTTACTCAGCTTCGATTCCCGCGCTTGTCAGGGAAGGCGATTTGGTACCCTTTGCCGAGCTGGCCTGGCTAACGACGCCGACCACCCAGGAGACCGACTGGCTGACGAGTGAAGCGGAGCATTTCACGCAGTTTCTGACCGATCTGATGGATCCTGAGTTTGGCTCGACTAGCCTGCTGAGCTGGCTGGATCTGCGATTCGTCCAAGGCCCCGATGGTGCCCCACCGGGCATGGTTTGGGAGGAGGTTGTGCGCTCGACACCAGCCCTCGCCGATGCCGTGTTGCGGGTTCACAGCGCCGGCCTATGCGAACTGCCACTTGGGGCGGTTGTGCGGCAACAAACCAGATGTGCTCCCACCGTCGACGACTGGATGCTGCTGGTTGACGATTGGCTGAGGAACTGTCTCAAGCCATCCGACAGTCCAGCAGATGCCGAAGTCATGAAGCAATTGGGTGCGACGATGGGCAGTGTGGGGTATCGGTTGACACGTGGGGGAATCCGGCGAGATGCCGCTCCAGCCGACCGCGTCCTGGCCCGCAGCGACGCCAAGGCTGAGGCGGCAGCCGTCATCGCCCAGCAGACGATAGCGGCAGATCCGTCAGCACGCATCCTTGTCCTCTGTGATTTCACTGCGGCTGCCGCCCTGCCGACCACGCTTGAGAACATCATGGTGCCAGAATCCGGTTCGGCCGCCTACGCGCTTGAAGCCCTTCTGGATGCGAGCCTTGAGCTGTGCCCACTGCTGGTCACTGGCACGGTGCTCGGTGGCAACCAAGAGGCGTTGATAGCACTCATTGCCAGCGTCAGAAGCTATGACGATCGGTTGGCTGGGCGCGCCCAGGTGGTTGAGTTCGATGGTGCGACTTGGAGCCAGATCATTGGCTGGACATCCGACGACTGGGTGCCAGCGGTCACCCGTTTTCTCGCTGAGGGCGGCACGCAGGTGCTGGTTGGCACGCGCGCGCTGCTCGGGGAGGGATGGGACGCCCGTCCGATTTCGACCGTGATCGACCTCACCTCGGCCACTACCACTGCCTCGATCGTTCAAACACGGGGACGTGCCCTGCGCACAGACCCAGCCAACCCCGACAAGGTTGCCACCACGTGGACAGTCGCCTGTGTCACCGACCGTCATCCGCTTGGCGATCACGACTGGCGCCGGCTGGTGCGCAAGCAGGCTGGCTGGTTCGCCGTCGACGAGTACGGCGATGTGATCGACGGTGTGGCCCACTGCGATGCCAACTTTGACCCGAGCAGCCCGCCTTCACCTGCAGAGTTCGACGCCATAAATACGAAAGCCCTCATCCGGTCACAGAACTATCGCCAGATCAGGGAAGCCTGGGCCGCTCTCGGCCCGGCGCCGACCGAGCCAGTAGCCACGCTGGATGTCCGGTCGGCCCGCCAATTCGGTCACGAGTTGCCCGATTCAGTTGCGGCGTTGATCTATCGACGCAACCTCCGACCGGGCATAATAGCTCGCGCCTTCCAGGCTCGCTGGGTGGTGACGGTGTGGCTGCTACTGCTCGGGCTGGCCGTCGTGAGTCGCGGCGCCTTGCCGACGCACGTCAGCCTCGTGACCGAAGTCAGCGTCGCGACGGGCGTCGTCGCATTGCTTGGCGTCGTCCTCGGCGCGCGACGGGGATGGCGGTTGCTCCGTTCGTTTCCGACGCCCAGCCTCGGCCAATTGGCTTCGGCTGTAGCGCAAGCGTTGCATGACACCGGGCAGATCCGCCCCACCGCTGCCGACGTGCTGGTGACGGTCCGGGCTGACGGAAGCTACCAGGCGAGCCTGCAGGGAGCGAACGCGGCCGAGTCGCAAGTGTTTGCGCTAAGCCTCGATGAGGTGATTGAACCCTTGGATTGTCCCCGCTACCTGATCAGACGCGGCGAGATCACCCACGGCCAGTCGAACGTTTTCCGTGCCGCCAGGGCCGGGTTGCTCGCAGTCGTACCCGATGTTGAGATTTGGCATGCCGTCCCAGCGGCGCTCGGCGACCGCCGTGATCACGCCGACGCTTTCGGCAAAGCCTGGGCCATTTGGGTGGGCGGCGACCCTCATCCAGTCTTCGCCGCCAGCCCTGAGGGCACCGGCATCCTGGCGGCCAATCGGGGCAGCGACCCCTTCGGCCTGGCTTCCGGTGCCAGGGCGCTGGTTCGCCGACGTTGGTGATCAGCTGATGCCAAACCCGGCTGCCAACTCGTAGAAGGTCCGGCCGCTCTTCTCCGTTGTCAGAATACCCTGGAGTTTCACCAGGTTTTTTCACTGTTATATCAGTGATGATGCTGAGAAAACAGCCGTGTCACTGATATACTAGTGACGTGATCAAGCGCGAATTGTACCTCGAACAGATTGACGACCTCATCGGCAAGGACATCATCAAGGTCATTACTGGTGTGCGGCGCAGCGGGAAGTCCGTCTTTCTGCGGCAGGTCATGGACCAGATCACCAGCCCCAAGAAGTGCTTCCTCAACTTTGAAAGCCTTGACAATGCCCCGCTGCTGTCCGCTGACGCCCTCTACCAGCATCTGATAGGAATCGCGCGCAGCGATGACGACAAAACCTACATTTTCCTCGACGAGATACAGATGGTTGACGGTTGGGAGAAGGTCGTCGCGTCCGTGAAAGCCGACGCCGATGTCGACGTCTACATCACCGGCAGCAACGCCAAGCTCTTGTCAGGCGAACTCGCGACCCTGCTGGCCGGCCGGTACGTCACAATCGAGATCTACCCGTTCTCCTATGCCGAGTATCGTTGCCAGCAGCCAGGCAAGTCATTCAATGATTTCATTGTCGAGGGGGGCATGCCGATGCTCGGCGAGTTGGGGGTCGGCCCAGCCAGCCGCGCAGACATTCTCGAAGACATGTTCAACTCTGTTGTCCTGAAGGACATCGTCGCCCGCCACAACGTGCGTGACACCGATCTTCTGGCGCGTCTGATCACCTATGTGATGAGTGAATTCGGCCGGGTGTTCAGCGCGAATAGCATTTCCAATTACCTCAAGACTGAGCGCCGTTCTTTCTCGAACGACACCCTCATGAACTACCTGCGCATGTGCCAGGACGCCTACCTGTTCGCGGCTGTGCCATTCCATGACGTCGTCGGGAAACGGCTGCTAAAAATAAACGAGAAGTACTACGTGGTCGACCATGGCCTTCGCAATGCCATCGTTGGTCGTGACGCGCAAGACATTGAGCGGGTGTTGGAGAATATCGTCTACTACGAACTGCGGCGACGGGGCTACTCCGTCACGGTGGGGCGCAACGGACCCAGGGAGATTGATTTCGTCGCCACCGCCGGCGCGGACGTCAACTACTTCCAAGTGTGCTATCTTCTGGGCGACGAAGACACGCGCGCCCGCGAGTTCGGGGCGTTCCGGGGAATCGCCGACAACTACCCCAAGTACGTCTTGTCCACCGATCAACTAGATTTTTCCCAAAACGGCATCATCCACCAAAACCTTGAGCAGTGGCTCCTCGGCACCATCAGCGTCGACGGAATGACGCTTCCGCCCGGATGGCGGAGAGTTCCGTCAGATGCGTTTCGGAACGAACTCGCCAAAGAGATCCATCCGGCGCATCCTCTGTACCAACAGCAATGGGTCGTCGTCGCTGATCATTGCGGCATATCGGATGACGTCTTAGTTCAGATGGGCTACGACCAGTTTTTGGTCGTCCATTTGACGTGGCGCGGTAGCGCTGAGTATGGCCAGTGGCCAACCATTTCGTTCCAAGGCACACTGGCACAGTTTCAGGCCTTCGCCCAGAACACTTAGTCCGCCCGCCCACGGACGCCCTGGCTCCGCAGGGGAGTACAATACAGTCAACAATGGAGGATGCATCATGAAACTTGACCTGAGCATGGTTGCCAATGAGTTTGACATGATCAGCTCGGACACCCATGTGTTCTACAACAGCGAAACCGGCGAGTTTGACTTTTACAACGAATATATGGAGATGGAGGATGGTGACCCTGAGAAGTTTGACGACGACGTGTGGATTGCCGCGCCAAGCCAGTGGGACATAAATGAATATCGCATGATGGAGCATTTTGTTGGTACGATAACTGATCCACGGAAAAACGAGATGCTCAGCGTGGCCATTGAAGGCAGAGGTGCTTTCCGTCGCTTTAAGGACACATTGTACAGAGTTGATTTGGTCGACGAATGGTACTCTTTCAGGCAAGATGCCTTCATAGACGTTGCCCGAGAGTGGTGTGAAGAAAACGGCCTTGATTATGTTGAAACCAAGCGCCGCGGACATGAAGACGACACGGATACCCCTGGGCGTGACCCCAACACCCTCGAAACTGAGCGATTGATTCTGCGGCCATTCACCTTTGAGGATTTTGCGGCTATCCAGTCTTGGGCGGGTAACCCCGCGAACACACGATATATGGCGTGGGGGCCAAACACAAAAGAACAGACCCTTGAGTTTCTTTCATCGACAAAGCCCGGCAAGGATTTCGCAATAGTACTAAAAGACGGCAATGTGGTCATTGGGAGTTGCGGAATATTTCCGAACGACGGAAATGACACGGCTGAAATGGGATGGATCCTGCACCTTGACCACTGGAAATGCGGCTATGGCACTGAGGTGTGTGGCGAGCTATTAAGATACGGGTTTGAAGACTTGAAGCTCCGTCGTATTTGCACCCCATGTGCTGCAGACAACTATGGCTCGTGCCGGGTGATGGAGCGCAACGGCATGCGTCGCGAGGCTCTGCACAAACAAGCATTTTGGGCACGAGTTGACAAGAAATGGATTGACGAAGCCGAATACGCACTCTTGGCCGACGAATACATTCGAAAGTAATACCGTACCTTCGGCCGATGTTGAGGTGCGGCTGATGATGGTAACCTCGCAAGATCACCTGCAATACGGTTACATTCTGAATAACCTGGCGTCTCGGCCGGATTGTGCTTGCGCACGCCGGATTTCTCAGAATTTTACCTAGATGTTAGAGATGTTAGGAGAGTCTCATGAACGCGACAATGCTAGCCGGTCGGATGAACTTCGCGACCGGGGAATTCGCAGTCAAAGAAGTGCCGGTGCCCCAGGCCGGACCGGGCGAGGCACGGGTCCAGGTCAAAGCGGCCGGCGTCTGCCTGTCGGACGTCCACCTGATCGCCCGCATTTTGACACCACTGTTCCTGAACGGCGACGAGGTCACCCTCGGCCATGAGGTGGCAGGCGTCGTCGAATCCTTGGGCGAGGGTGTGCAGGGTGTCGAGGTTGGCGCCCGCGTCATCGTCAACGCCGGCAAGGAACTCGGCGGGAATCTTTTGACCCTTGGCGTCGATTACGACGGCGGCTGGGCCGAGTACTTGGTGACACCGGCCGACACCTTGGTGCCCATCCCCGACAGCTTGCCCTTCGACCAGGCCGCAATCATTCCGGACGCCGTCTCGACCCCTTGGGGCGCAATCGCCTGGACCGGGAAGGTCAAGCAGGCCGAATCCGTTGGCGTGTGGGGAGTAGGCGGACTAGGAGCCCACGGCATCCAGTTGCTGCGCTTCGCCGGGGCGGCCCCGATCATCGCCGTCGACCCGGTGCCCGCCGCCCGCCAGCGCGCGCTTGACTTCGGCGCCGACCTGGCCCTTGACCCGTCGGCCGACGATTTCGATACGCAAATCAGGGACGCCACCGGCGGTGTCGGCATTGATGTGGCGATCGATTTCGCTGGAGTCGCCCCCGTCCGCAAGCAAGCATTGGACGTGTTGCGAATCGGCGGACGGCTGATACTGACCGGCATCAGCGGCGGACCGCTGACGGTCGAATCGGACGTCGTCTTTCAGTACACCCGTAAGCAAATCCTTGGTCACTACGGATCGGAACCCCGTCACGTGTCGGAGCTTGTCAAGCTGACAAAGCTCGGCCGCCTGGAGTTCAGTCGCTCAATCTCGAAGACGCTGCCCCTTGGCGAGGCTGCCCAAGCCGTGCATGATTTGGAAAACAAGGTGGGCAACCCCATTCGGATCGTCCTAATTCCCTGATTCCTCGCTCGGCTGGCCCTCAATTCCCCTCCTTTGGAGGGGTGGCAGTCGCGAAGCGACTGACGGGGTGGTCGGTCACCTTCCTGCACACGCCAAGAAAACCACCCCGGCGGCTCTGCCGCCACACCGAGGAGCAGTGAGCGCAGACGAGCTTGCTCGTATGCCGAACGCGACGAAGGTGTAGCAGGGAGCGAAGCGACCGAGTACCCCTCCCAACTAAGGAGGGAATTGTTGGTCCTCTAGAGGTGTGCCGCCCGCGCGATTGTCTTGGCCAGTGCGGCTGGCGCCGACCACATGGGCCAGTGCCCGGTTGGCAGGTCGACGTAGCAGACGTCGGTGAGATCGGCCAGCGGTGCGAACATGCCGCCACCGACCGCCATGCCACGGATTGCCCCGCTGGGCATCGAGCAGCACACGATGGTCGCTGGCACGTCATTGCGTCTGGGGTTCTGGAGCCTGACTGGTTCGCGCAGCGGGCCCGCCGGGTGCGGCACCGCCCTCGTCCGGAAACGGCGCAGCGCGCCCTCGCTCAGCCCGGCGAGGCTGGCCCCGCCCGCCTCAAGCTCATCCCAGGCGGGCAGTGGCACGTCAACTGTGGCCGGGTCAAGGTCGGGACGGGCGACCGTCCCATCGGCGACGGGACCGGAGTCGACGTACACGACCCGGCTCACCAACTCAGGAACCTGGTCAAGGACGGCGCTGGCCAGCATGCCCGCCCCACTATGGGCGACCAGCACAACCGGAGCGCCGACGTCGCGGACGGTCTTCAGCACCGCGTCAACATGATCGGCCAACCGGATCCCGTCGCGGCGCGTCGTGGGCGAGTCGAGCCCCGGCAAAGTGACGGGCACCGGGGTCAACCCGGCGTCCCTCAGATGCTGCGCGACCTCGTCCCAGGCCCAACCGCCCAGCCAAAAACCAGGTATCAGAATGACAGTGGATGTGTGTTTAGTGTTCATGCAGTCCACTTTGCACCCACTCGATGTCACCCCTATGTCACCATTTCCGGTAGATTTTTCGCTGTGAATCGCACCGACCGGTTGTACGCCCTGCGCGAGGAACTGCGCCGCGCCGGACCGGGGGGACGCACCGCCGCCCGACTGGCCGCCGAGTTCGAGGTCAGCACCCGCACCATCAAACGCGACATCTCAACCCTGCAGTACAGCGGATTCCCGGTGTGGGCCAGACCCGGGCCGTCCGGCGGTTATGTTGTCGACGCGTCTGCGACGCTGCCACCGGTCAACATCACCGCCGCCGAGGCGTCCGCCCTGGCGACCGCCCTCGCCGTATGCCACGAACAGCCGTTCGCCCGCCACGGCACCACAGCATTGACGAAACTATTGGCCGTCATGGACGGCCGCACCAGAGCGCAAACCCAACGCCTTTCGGAGAGGATCTGGATAAACCAGACCGATCAGCCAGTCCGCGCCAGGGTGCTCGGCCCAATCGAGCAAGGGTTGCAGGACCGCCGCGTCCTCAACCTGACCTACATCGACGAACAGCACCGCATCACCTCCCGGCGGGTCGACCCGCAGCTACTGGCCAGCCTGGCGGGCCACTGGTACCTCATCGCCTACTGCCAGCTGCGAAAGGGCATCCGGTGGTTCCGGCTCGACCGCCTCCAGCACGTCACCCTCACGGCCCAAACCGCCACCGACATCCCGCTGGACGAAATCGGCGAGCCCCCACCCACCGCACGCACCGTCGCCCCAGCGTCCTGACGGGTTAGCGGCCGTTCGGTTAGGCTTGCCTGGTGACCGACGCAACCAACCTGACTGGCCAGCGGTTCCTGGTCATCGAGACTGCCCAGATGGATGAAAGCAGCCAAGAACCGCGAGCGAGTACTCAAGGCCCTGGACAGGCTAGCCGAAAGCCTGGTTGACACGAGATCGGAGTTTTCGTCCACCTGAGCGCCGATATCGGTCATTTAGGGGACGAAAAGTCCGATCTCGACGGTCACTGCCCGCGCCCTGGCGAAGTCGACCGAGATGGCGTAGCCTGAAACTTCGCCACCGTCCAGAATGCAGTCGAACACCAGCCCACCCGATGTCACCCCTAGGTCACCATTTCCGGTAGGTTTTTCACTGTGAATCGCACCGCCCGGTTGTACACGCCAGACGAGGAACCGCGTCCCGCAGGGGAGATCATAACGGGCGCACTGGCCGACGGTGCTCGCTGCGGACGGTGCCACGCGTTCCTCTACCGCGAACGCGGCGAAGCAAGCAAGATATGCCCAAAGTGCGGTGCCAATAACCTCATATCGCGGTGGGACATCGATCGGTCGTCGATGCATCCCGAGATGAAGGTGCGAATAGCGCTCGTGGTTGCCTTAATCGTGGCGGTGAGCCTGGTGGTTACGATGGTCGTCGTCCGCCTAGCCAACCCCATGGTTTGGTCGGCTACGATTTCGACTCAGGAGGTAGGGCAATGCGATGGCGACGCCGCCTTCGCGTCGGCAGTGTCGCTTTCCGACGGATCAATTGTGGCCGTTGGCCTTGTTTGCCAGAACTCCCCCGACCAAGCGGCCGTCGCCGCGGCCTGGACGAGTGACGGCCGTCTGCTTTGGGCCCGGGCGTACCGTGACGGCGGTTTGCGGTCGTTCTCGTCTGTCATCTCAACCAAATCGGACGACGTCGTGGCGGTGGGCACAAGTGGCAAAACTGGAGATGGATATCGCGGAGAAGACGCCGCTGTGGTCGAGCTAACGCCGGCGGGGGATGTGGTCTGGGCACACACCTTCGGCGGCAGCGGCGATGACACTTTCGAATCTGTGGCGTTGGCTTCAAACGGTGATCTTCTGGTGGTTGGCGGCACGAACTCACCCGACGGAGACTTCCCGACGCCATACCAGCCGGCACCGATTTACGAAAATGATGCCGTTGTGGCACGCCTGAGTGCCACCGGTCAGTTGCTCTGGGCCAAAGCGGTCGGCGGCAGTAGCGACGATTGGTTTTACTCTGTTGCCGTGGCGGCCGATGGGGAGATCATTGCGGTCGGCGACACGATGTCCACGGATGGGGACTTTCCGCAGCACGGGTGGTGGGACTCGGACGACGCAGTTGTCGCGCGATTCAGTGCTGACGGCGAGTTGGTGTGGGCCCGCACGTACGGCGGCTACAACTGGGACCATTTCGATGCCGTCACCCTTGGGTTTGGCGACCAATTGCTGGTCGCAGGAGGAACCAATTCGACGGATGGTGACTTTCCCACAAGTGACCCGAACGGAGATGCGGTCTGCGCCTTACTGACGGCTGACGGCGATATTGTCTGGGCCCGAACCTATGGCGGCACACTCTACGACAGTTTTACATCCATCGCGGTGCCCGACGCCAGTTCCATCCTGGTCACGGGAGTGACCGAGTCGGATGATGGAGACTTTCCCACATCGCATCAGGGCAGGGGCCCACTCTCAAGTGGGGCGGTGATCGCCAAACTCGATTCGGACGGAACACCTGTTTGGACGAAGGCTTTCGAGTGTTCTTGGTCCTGCGGTTTCAATTCGTTTGTCTCAGTGGCCCCAGGCGTTTTTTTGGTCGTTGGTTGGGACAAGGCCCGAGACGGCGAATTCACTGTCAGTCACACCGCTGCCGTCGCCGCGCGAATCACGATGAACGGGCTCTTCGGGCCGCGCTAGCACTGGCCCGGCACGTCAACCGTTCCCGAACTGAGGGCGATGCGGGCGATCGTCCCATCGGCCACCGAGTCGGCCAGCCTGGCGGGCCACGCCGCCCGCACCGCGTACGACGCTGGTTGACACGAGATGGGAGTTTTCGTCCACCTGAGCGCCGATATCGGTCATTTAGGGGACGAAAAGTCCGATCTCGACGGTCACTGCGCCTGAGTTCGCGGAACTGTCAGGACGCCGAACGGGAAATTAACGACACCGCCAGGTCGGGGGAATCTTTTCCAGCCAGACGGAACACCGAGGTGGTCTGCCGGTTCGACACCGACAAGCCCAAACCGTCCGTGTACTCGCGCAATCCGATGAGCTTCGCATAGAGAAACTCCAAGCTGCGCTGGTGGCCGATGAACACCGTCCGCGTCGACGTCACAACCAACTGCCCGGTGTCCTGCACGGCGGCATGCGTGCCGACAACGACGCTGTGGCCGCGCATTCCGCCGGTGCGCAGCCGCACACCATGCCCCAGCGGGAAACTAAGCCCGGCCGCACCGCCCTGATACTCCCGCTGGACCTCCTGCTTGAGCAGTTCCGCCTGGAAGACGCCGTGGACGACCTCGCCCGGCTTCAGCAATAGCTGCACCCCATTCGGGTTGACGACCGGCAGCGCGTCAGCCGCCGGACGGCTCGACGCAGCAACCACAGCTTGGCTGCCGGGGGACGTCCGCGCGGGAGCGGGTGCGGCGCGCGTCTGAACGGCTTGCCGGTTGACCGTCACCACCTGGGCCAGCCATCCTGCCAAGGCTTGGAACCCCGGCCCGGCCTGGGCATCGAACGCGACATCGACGCGCTCGGGCGGCACAACCAGCCCGCCCGGCTGGGCCGTGGCGGCAAACATCATCGTCAACACGCCGCCGCCGTCCTGGGACGAGTTGATCTGTGCCTGCGTCAGTGACGACAGCGGCAGCACCATCGCGGTGGGGGACGCCGACGATCCGACAGCAACGTTTTGCTGATCGACATCCAGCCAGGCGTTCGTCCCCGCATATCTGGTCATCGTGCCCGTCCTCTCAACGCGATCAACTCTAGCGCCCGTCGCGGACATCGCAGGCTGGTTCCGGCCGGGCCGGTTCAGTTCACCAGGTGCCAGCCTTGGTCATGGCGCTCAATTCGGCAGGCTCGCAGGCCGACCGGGGACGGCCCGACCCCGGCGTCAGGGTCGTACACCTCAACGGCGTATGGCCGACTACCCGAGATCTAGAACACAGTCTCCAAAAAGAGCCCCTCGTGGCAGACTTGAAGACATGTGTGGCAGATTCGCTGTCCCGGACGCGGACGGCATCATTGATGTGTTCAACATCCGCGTCGTCACTACGCGCATCGATCCGTCCTGGGATGTCCGGCCAACCCAGCAGATCGGCATCGTCGTTGAGGACGCCACAGCCGCCGAACGCGACGGCCGCGAGCCCGTCCGCGAACTGCGCGCCGCCCGCTGGGGCCTGGTCCCCTCGTGGACGAAAACCCTCGACAAGCGGATGCTGCTCATCAACGCCCGCTCCGAGACGGTGATCTCCAAGCCGAGTTTCCGCTCTGCCGCGCGCCTTCGCCGCGCCCTGATTCCAGCCAGCGGCTACTACGAATGGGCGCACAACCCCGACGGCACGAAGACGCCGTTCTTCCTCCACGCCCCAGACAGCCCGATCATCGGGTTAGCCGGGCTGTTCGAGTGGTGGAAAGTGCCCGACGGCATCGAGCTCTCCGGCGTTGAGGACGGCTGGCTCTGCTCGGCGACGATCATCACCCGCCCGGCCGTCGACTCCCTCGGCCACATCCACGACCGCATGCCCGTCGTTGTGCCTCAAGATATGCACGACGCCTGGCTCGACCCCGAGGTGACGGACGGCGACCAGGTCGACGCGCTGCTGCACTCCATCCCCGACCCAGCGCTGGTGCCCGTTCCAAGAGCGCCAAAGTGAGTTGCAAGGCTCCTCATTTTGGGGGTTCCCCGCATCATCACGCCGACGGCAGGCTACATGCGTTGTTGGACGGGGCGTCGCCGTCGGTGATGTCGAGGTATTCGGGATGTCGCTCGATCCAGCCAGCAACGAACGGGCAGACCGGCAGTGCCTTGCGCGTTCCGTCCGCCCGCACCCTGTCCATCGCGAACCGGACGAGGGCCGAGCCGACGCCGCGCCCCTCAAAGGCCGTCTCGACCTTGGTGTGGGGCAACACCACCTGTGTGGGCGTCAACTGGTATTCGCAAACTCCCGCCAAGACACCGTCAACTGTGGTCTCGTAACGCCCCCGCTCGGGCACATCAACAACAACAATCCCGCTCATGCCTTTGATGCTACCCGACACTGCGTTGAGTTCGGGGTTTACTCTTGCCGAAGAGGCTATGCTGACGTGGTGACTAGGAAAGCAGTGGTCCAGCCATGACGGGCAGAGCGTGGGCACAGCCCATTGTGACGGGCAGCACCGTCATCTTCGACGCGCTTCGCGAGTGGGTGGACGAGGTGGCCGCCTGGACGCGGCCGAGCGCCATCGATTTCTGCGACGGCTCCGACGAGGAGCACCGGCGCCTCATTGCGCACGACGTCCTGCAGGGCACCCTCATCCCCCTGAACCCGGCAATCCGGCCCCGCTCCTACCTGTGCCGCACCGACCCGACCGACGTCGCCAGGGTCGAGGACCGCACCTTTATCTGTTCACCAGACGAGAGCGACGCCGGGCCGACGAACAACTGGGTCGCTCCGGACGAGATGAAACAGACCATGGCGGGCCTCTACCAAGGCTCCATGTGGGGACGGACGATGTACGTCATCCCCTTCTGCATGGGCTCGCTGGACGCCGACGACCCCAAGTTCGGCGTCGAAATCACCGACTCGACGTATGTGGCCATATCGATGACCGTCATGACCACCACCGGCGACGCCGTGGTGGCCGAGATGGTGCGCCGCTCAAACCTGCTGGGACACCCCGTCAGCTTCGTCAAATGCCTGCATAGCCGGGGCGTGCCGATCGAGCCAGGCACCGAGGACGCCCCGTGGCCGCACAACGCCACCAAGTACATCAGCCACTTCCCCGCCACCCGTGAGATCTGGAGTTACGGCTCCGGCTACGGCGGCAATGCCCTGCTTGGCAAGAAGTGCTTCGCCCTGCGCATCGCCTCGGCGATGGCCCGCGACGAGGGCTGGCTCGCCGAGCACATGCTCATCCTGCGCTTGACAAGCCCAGCTGGGCGCACCTACCACATTTGCGCGGCCTTCCCGTCGGCGTGCGGCAAAACCAACCTCGCGATGATCACCCCGACCCTGCCCGGCTGGCGGGCCGAGACGATCGGCGACGACATCGCCTGGCTTCGCCCCGGCCCGGACGGACGGCTGTGGGCCGTCAACCCCGAGCAGGGGTTTTTCGGCGTGGCACCCGGCACCAGCGACGAGACAAACCCCGTCGCCATGCGCACCGTCGAGCGCGACACCATCTTCACCAACGTCGCACTGACTAACGACGGCGACGTCTGGTGGGAGGACATGACCCCCACCCCGCCCGAGCACCTCATCGACTGGCACGGCAACGACTGGACGCCCGACTCGGGCACCAAGGCGGCCCACCCCAACAGCCGGTTCACCACGCCGCTGAACTGCTGCCCCACCGTCCCGGCTGACGTGCCGCCCAACGGCGTGCCCATCGACGCGATCATCTTCGGGGGACGGCGCGCCACCACGATTCCCCTGGTGGCCCAGGCCCGCGACTGGACGCATGGCGTCTTCATGGGTTCGACGTGCTCGTCGGCGACGACGGCAGCAACGATCGGCGCGGTGGGCGTGGTGCGGCGCGACCCGATGGCCATGTTGCCGTTCATCGGCTACCACGTCTGCGACTATTTGCAGCATTGGCTGGACGTCGGTTCGGCGTCCACCCCCGAGGCGCTGCCGAAGATCTTTTACGTCAACTGGTTCCGCAAGGACGCTCAGGGCGCTTTCATGTGGCCCGGTTTCGGTGACAACGCCCGGGTTCTGAAGTGGATCACCCAACGCATCGACGGCGACGTCCCGGCCCTGGAATCCCCCGTTGGCTACCTGCCTTACGCCGAGGATCTGGACGTCAGCGGCCTGGACATGCCGCCCGACCGGCTGGTTGAGCTGACGCAATTCGATGCCGATGGTTGGGCGGCCGAGGTGCCTTTGATCGAGCAGTGGTACGACTCGCTGTCAAGTGACGGAAAGCCCGTCCCGTCAGAATTGGTCGACGAACTGACACGGCTCGCGGACGGGTTGAGTTAATCAGGCAGTGAGGAGACCCATGAAACATCTGCTTGTACGTGTTGCCGCCGGGGCATCTGTCGCGGTCGTCGGGGTCCTTGGTGGGTGTTCGGCCTCGGCTGGCCCGACGTCACCCACCACCAGCAGCGTTCCCGAGTTGACCTCGCCGACCATTCCCCGGGGGACGGGTGCCGACGGCACCTATACGGGGGACGCCGTCAAGACCCCGCACGGCAATGTGCAGGTGGAGATCGTCGTCGCCGACCGTCAGATCACCGACATCCACGTGGTGCAATGCCCATCCGACGCCCAGCGCAGCAAGGACATATGCCAGCAGGCGGTGCCCACCCTGGTGTCGGAATCGTTGGACGCCCAAAGCGCCAACGTGGACGCCGTCAGCGGCGCAACCTACACCTCGGCTGGCTACAAGCAGTCATTGCAATCAGCCATCGACAACTCAGGTCTGTGACTATTCCCCCTGCGGAGGGGAATTGACCACGGAAAATTCCCCTCTGCGGAGGGGTGGCAGTCGCGAAGCGACTGACGGGGTGGTCGGTCACCTTTCTGCACACGCTTGGAAGACCACCCCGTCGGCTCCGCCGCCACCCCTCCCCAGAGGGGAATTCCGTGGCTCCGGCGCTGCACCCCTCGCGTCAACCACCCCGTCGGCTCCGCCCGCTTGGTGCTACCATAAACACTGAGGAAATTTTGGCGCCAAGGGGCGGGTGCAAAAAACGATGTGGTTTTCACACAGTTCTGGCAGGGGATTCAGATCATGTCGATGGTTCGCCGTATTGCGGCAGTTGGTGCCGCCACGGTCCTGGCTTGCAGTTTCATGATTGGCGGCGCGGCGCCCGCGCATGCGGCCGACTTGGACGCCACCCTCGTGAGCATCACGACCGACACCACCCCATTCTGCAGTGACCCGGTGCCTTACACCTCGGGTGGGGCGGTACCCACCTTTGAAACCGACCAGGTTTTTTGCCTGACGATCACGATGCAAAACACGGGCGCGCTGACGTGGGACATGCCCGACCCGACCCAGCCGCTGGTGTCCTATCTGACCCGCAACCCCGACTTCAACACGGATTTCGGCCCGTTTTACCTGTCTGCCGGGCAGGGCAGCGTCATCGCGCCGGGCCAGAATCAGGCAAACATTTCCGGCTTGCGCGCCCCGTCCACCCCTGGCACCTACACGATGACGTGGCAGGCAGCCAATTGGCGGAGCATCCCCAATGACCCGTCCAGCGCCGTATTCTTCGGGCCCCAGATGACCGTCACCGTCAATGTGGTGGCCCGGACGACCCAACCGCCACCCGCCCCCGCCAAGGTAGCCGGCGTAGTCGACGCGTCTGACTTCCAGTATGTCGGCAGCTTCGCCCTGCCGGATGTGCCGACCGCCAATAGCGACGAGAAGACTTACTTCAACAGTGGGCTGACGCTTCGCAACGTCAACGGCGAGGAGCGCATGATTCTGGCGACCGGCACGTACGACCAAACTCTTTATGAGGTGGCCGTCCCGTCACCGGCAAAAATCGTCGGCAGTGACATCAGCAATGTGCCGGTCGCGCCGTTGCGCACCACCTTCGGCCCACTGCCCATCGTTCCGGACGCCAATTCCAACGGCACCATGTGGTACGACCAGGCCAACGATCGGCTCTACTGGACGAACTACGTCTGGTACACGGCCCAAGTGGCGCAAACCAACCCCACTTTGCAGGCGGGCAGCATCGCCAGCGGCACCCTCGTTAAGACGGCCGACTGGTACGAGCCGGACCCTCGGTCTACCCCGCAGTCGACATTCTGGGGCGGAGTGACGCCCATACCGCAAAGCTTCGCCGACCAATACACCGGCGGCAAGACAATCGGCCTGGGTTTCGGCGGCAACAACTATTCCGCCGCCAACAGCCCCGGGCCGGCGCTGGCGGCCGTCGAC
>Ga0123354_10005690_pt1 | contig 18231 bp, 9 predicted proteins | sample TergutLab28metaG_2_FD_97872 | JGI IMG/M metagenome (GOLD analysis project Ga0123354, IMG submission 97872) | Labiotermes labralis P4 segment gut microbial communities from Petit-Saut dam, French Guiana - Lab288 P4 | ecosystem: Host-associated > Arthropoda: Insects > Digestive system > Gut ...
GCCTACACAACACAACAAGTACTCGCTAGCTCCTGAAGATGGACGTATTAACGTCTGAAACATGTTGAGCAATATATAATAAAGCAAGTGTCATCTAGTTGGTCAACCTTTATTCAAAAAATTATTAATTTTAAGGCAGTGGATGAGAGAATATGCTCCTTGAGAATGAGAGGAAAGTTTAATAATTTGACAGTACTCTCGGTACATGAACCTACGGAAGAAAACGACGAGCTAGTTAGCTAGTCCTTGTACGATAAACTTAATCACACACATCAAAGAATTCCAGCACATGACAGAGAAACTATAGTGGGCGATTTTATTGCAAAAAATAGGAAGAGAAGGTGCTTTCAAGCATTGTATGTGGAATTGGAGATTGAATGAAACATCAAAAGAAACTGGGATCAGGGCAATTGCATTTGGCATAAAAAGAGGCTTGAGACAAGGTAATGCACTGCCTGCAACACTGTTCAATATTGTACTGGAGAAGGTGATAAAGAATAGAGAGAACAGGCCGAATGGAACCGTTCTGACAGAATGAGACAGTATGTAGCACATGCAGAAGATGTGTTGATGCTTAGATAATGGGTGAGAGAGAATGAAGCAATAGTAACACATATTAAAGAAGCAGCAGTAAACACTGGGTTAGTGAGAAACGAAAGCAAAACAAAATATATGAAAAGATACAGAAATGTAACAAATTTAGAGCAAGATCTGATAACGAATGGACACGTATTTGAAGGGGTTCACAATCTGAGATATTTAGTTGCCTTGATAGATTCAAAACATTCAATAAGTGATGAAATAAAATAAAAGATTGTTGCAAGTAACAGACTCTTTATGGTCTAAGACAAATATTTAGGTCTAGAGCCGTGAGTAAAGCAGTTAAAATAAAGATATATAAAACAATGGTGCAACCAGATGTGTTGTGTGGGAGTGCAACATGGGTTATGACTGAGATGGATATGAAATGAATGGATGAAGGGAGAGGAAAATGTTAAGGGTATATGGACCATTGGTAGAGCAAGGAATATGAGGAATAAGAACTAATGAGGAATTGAGGGAGCTGTATAAAGAACTAGACAAAATAGCAAATATTAAAAGGGAGAGATTTGAATGGACTGGATATGTGGTGAGAATGGAGAAGGGAAGTGCGATTAAGAAAATATTTGGGAGTAAACTGGTAGGAAGTAGAAGAAAGGGAAGACCTAGTTTGAGACGTCTGGAAGATGCAGAGAAGGATGTACGGGAGGTGAAGGGGAGTGGCGACAGAAGACAGTCGATAGGGACGAATAGGCGTCCGTACTCGAGGGGGCCAGGGCCCTCAGAGCGCCGTACAGCCAAGCAGTAAGTACGTAAATCAAGAAAAATGAGATGTGTGGGGCATGTAGCACATATGGGAAAGGGAGAGATGCGTACAGGATTTTGGTGGGGAAACCTGAGGGAAGGAGTCCACTTGGATGACCTAGGTGCAGATGGGAGTATAATGTTAAAATGGATCTTCAAGAAGTGGGATGGTGGGCATGGACTGGATTGATCTGACTCAGGATAGGGACAGGTGGTGGGCTCCCGTCTATGCGGTAATGGACCTTCAGGTTCCACAAAACGCGGGGAATTTTTTGACTAGCTGAGGACATGTCAGCTTATCAGGAAGGACTCTGCTCCATGGAGTTTATATCCTAACAATGAAATACTAATGTCTGAATCATTTAAAACCAGCAAACCAAACAATGAGAAGGAAATCAAGACGGTAGGGGTAGGTTTAATAAATATTGTGAAACAGGAGAGCCCATAAACGAGATCTCGTTAGTGGAAAATGCAGTTTCGTTGTTTGTTTATTTGGAGTGGCGAGAGTGACGAGAGAGATTCATGCGAGTATAATTTTTCCAGTTAAGCTTTTAAAGCGATCAACAGTCACAGATGACATTTTGTCATAAAACCTATGATTGGAAAATACCCGTTAAAAATAAGATGTGAGGTCACTGTGGCGATGAGGTATGAAGTTTGTAGGAAAACAGAAGTTTGGACCTGGAGTTTATATGACAACAAGGGTAATGTTGTGTCAGTAACTTTGCCCTGTTTATAGACACCACAGATGGGAAGAAAGAGGGGTGAAAACAATGTAAATACATGCAAATGTACGGAAAAATTCTGAGCTACTTATAAAGTCGCATTCCGCGGGCTGAAGCACATGTGCACGCAAATTTGAGCTAAGGCTCAACAAACTATCTACCTAAATAACTAACTAACCAAATAATCAACAAACTAAATAATCAAAGAAGTTGTCAACCTACAAACCAACTAGTCAGTTAACTTTTTAAAACTTACTGGTTATGTGGTGCACCAACAGGCTTAACATTCAAGAATTGTACATTCTGCCCACACTGTATTTATGTGTTTTGTATTTATCTGAGAACTAACAGCCACTTACCACTTACAGCATAAACTGATTGATTTTTATAACCGAGATGAAAAGTGTTTACAGCGCGGTACGGACTGGGTCTTTAAATAAAGCACTCTGCGCTTCGTCTTTATTGGGCTAATTAGTCAATTATCCAGCAAACAAATAAAAAAAAAACGAAAGAACAAACAAAGCAAAACGTGACATGTGTAAGACATGATGCTGCCTTCTTAAATGGAATTTAAGCCTAACATAAGCAATGCCACATCTGTACCCTCCATACAATACGTGCGTGAAAATCGGCGTCTTAACCTAAGGCACAGTTATTCGTTGACCTCGTCTGGAAATCATGTTCTGATGAGAACAGGAAGTAAATTACATACTGGGGAGCACGAAAAGTGATAGAGGGTGAAATGATCAGTAGCCTGTGTGGAACAAAAATCTACGAAATGAACTTGTAAGAACATTTGAATGAAGACTTGGAAGGCTTCAGTACAGACCGAAGGATAATATTAAAACGTATCTTACAGAATTACAGCGTGCTAATGCAAAATGTATTCGAATAAAAAAGGGTATGATGCAGTAGTCTGTTATTATGAAAATGATAATGTACAATCGGGGTTCTGCAAAATGCGGATAATTGTGTTTCACTAGCGAGGGTTAGGCAGAATCTTGAGATGGCTGCTTCATGGATTTAGTTAATTACAAGATAAGAAATGTACGTAAAATGTAACATTGTGGCGCGTTCGCGTAACCGTCGTTGCGCTGAAAGAGCAAAAATGTGTTTTGTGTTCACACCGCATTATCTCATAAACGGCACGATTTTCGAAAAAAAAAGATAAAATGTGTATTTTGATTCCTTCTTCAAATTTTGTCTTAAATATTTCTCATCTAAGACGAATTAAGATATCATAAAAGATTCAGTTTTTGTCATATTTTTATAACACTTAAGTTTTCTCGAGAGATTTTAGAAAAATCATTAAATATCGAATTTCATGACAATCGGTACAGTGGGGGCTGAGTTGTTTAGTGACGAAGGTAATAGTCACGTTTCGAAAGTTTATGAACACCCCAAAAAACCGTTAAGGATAGTGGAGGAACGGGGAATAACCTGTCCATTATACCGGGGTGCTGATAAGTCGTCAGCCCGACCAGGGAGGAAAGAAGCTCTGAAGCACGCCAGGGACGCGAGCGATTTCAACAACATCGAGACGCGAGCTGTCATCAAGTTTTTTTTTTCCTGCAAGGCAAGGCGCCGAAGGAAATTCACGCCATTCTGACAGTAACATTAGCGTGTTTCCTTCCTGGTTGGGCTAAGGACTTATCAGCATCTGATCTTATTGAAAAAATAAAGGAGCATTTCTTCAATGTTGAGTTAATGAATAATACGCTGGATTAAGAAAAACTGAAATTTTACCTTCAGCAGCATTGTCACCCCTGTATAACTACGGTATCTTCATTCATATGACGTAGGCTTGTATAAAGATAAGTAGATTTTGAATGATATGACCTAAAATAATATTTGCTTTATCTGAATGTTTCTGAGTAAAATATTTCTGAATATTCTGTATACTTGCCCTCAACATTCGATACAGCTACCCCACCGAATAGAACTCTATGTTGCAATGTGCCCCACGTGTAACGATATATATACAACACCGATATTCTCTCTCTGAAAACTGTTGGCAATACCTGCTGTCTGATAGAAATTTTATACTTGGAATGACCTGCATGACCGTTCGTCTCTGCTTTTGTTCTGAATTTTCCGCAATATGGACTTTCTTTGTCTGCTTTACTTGTTCGTCTTTTCTTGCACATAAACGGAAGAAAATTCTGCAGCAAAGTGGGGAGGCGAAAAAAAAAGCGAAGAACAATAAGATAGTTGGCAAATTGAATATATGTTCAGGATTTTATGGCTCGTTGAACATTAGTGACAGTAAAAATGATAAATTTAAACTTTGTAGTTTTGTCTCACATTCTAACAAAATGCACTTGTGGGTCTACAAGACCGTAGGCGCACACACGCACACACAAACACACACGTCCAAGACAATGTGTTGTACAGACACAAATACATGTACATTTTCTTACATTCCATATTTTTAAAAACCAACAAATGCACAAATTCAAATACTACAAAACAGATCACAAAATATAACTTCCTACCATGTGTCAACTCCTACACGTTTCGGCAATACGGTGCCATCATCGGGGAGTTTTTCAGCAACGAAGGTTCGTAGGTCCAGCTTAAAAATTAAAACTTCCAGTATATCGCCGGAATATTTTCCTTAAGTTTTCTCTTCTTCTCCTTCACCATCTTATGCCACTGACTAAGGTATATGGAATGATGTGATTCAGGATTATTTCGAACACCGCTCGAGTGTCACAAAATGCATTATTACAAAAATTCCCAGTGTAATAAATATTTTATAATTTCATCTTTAAAGAAACAGCAAAATAAGCCACCGAATTCATAACTGATTTCATTCCTTGTCCTATCAATAACCAGCCTTTTCAACTAAAACACTTCATGCGTGCTATGTGTCCAACTCATCCCAAGCTTCTGGTTTTAATCACCCTAATTATATTCTGTGACACCTACAAATTAATGAAGCTCATATCTGAACAGTTATAGCTGTCATACTACTCTGCTGTCATTCTCACAGGTTCAAATGTGTAATGTCACTAATGGCAAAGAATTTGTCCGGGGTTTGATGTTAGGAGCAAGCAGGATTTGCTTTGAGGAGCTAATTTAATAATTGTCCAAAAAGATGCGACTTATTCAGTTTATTGCATTTCTGTACGCAGCTCTACATGTTTCGGGTGTTGGCACCCATCATCAGGAGTCCGTACAACTGTAATTACAGCTTCTGGTATTGATTAACCGGATCTACTACCATCCGCTCTCGTTGTTGAGTTGGAACTGCGTAGAGATGCCTACTGAACTGCGTTCCAACTCAACAACAATGATAAATTTAAACTTTGTAGTTTTGTCTCACATTCTAGCAAAATGCACTTGTGGGTCTACAAGACCGTAGGCGCACACACGCACACACACACACACGTCCAAGACAATGTGTTGTACAGACACAAATATACGTACATTTTCGTACATTCCATATTTTTAAAAACCAACGAATGCACAAATTCAAATACTATAAGACAGATCACAAAACACACTTCCTACCAGGTGCCAACTCCTACATGGCTGTTGAGATGGAACGCAGTTCCATCTCAGCAACCAGAGCGTATGGTAGTAGACCCGGTTGACCAGTGCCAGAAGCTGTAATTACAGTTGTACGAGCTCCTGATGATGGGTGCCAACACCCGAAACATGTAGAGATGCCTACAGAAATGTAATAAACTGAATAAGTCGCATCTTGTTGGGCAATTATTATATTCGATTCACGATGCACGGACCCATGTATATAAAATTCGTTAAGGAGCTGTCATTTCCTGACAAAACCGTCGACGTGAGGGTCCATATTTTGGCTGTCCGTTACTACTTGTTCGAATATTCATATTCATCTTTACATCTGTGGAAGTGGTCTATTTTATCGGGAATTCGGAAACCCACAATTCCGTGACAGTGCATGTAATTTCCTTCTCATTGATTTAAACATGTCTTACTATTAACCAATCAATAAAACTTTATTGCATTCTACGGAACGCCAACAGATGTTTCCGTGCACTCAATTTCTCACAGATGGGAAAGAAAATTACAGTAAATTAAAGAAATCAGTTCTGGGCTAAAATCTTTTTTTAATGTTTTTAAATGCGCGCATTTTCGAGATCTTCATTTACATTGGAGCTGAACCAACATACAAAAGTGATGAAAATTATACCTTCCCGCACGCCAGATAAAACGCTTGAGGCTACAATCCCATCGCGTTATGTTTTAATGGATGTACTATATAAACTTTCCCTAACCTAAAATAAGAAAACTCTCGTTCCAGGTCAATTTTAGGTAGCTCGAGTAAACTCAGTGAAGATCATTACTTATACAAATATCTAGTTAAATTAAAAGCAAACGCGCGAAAGTTTATGAAAGTGTAAACAGGGGGTTGGAAGTCGTTACATTGCAGCAACAGTCCAGACCACAATTCGTATTGATTTCAACTGCCCCCCTCTTTCCCTAACCCTGTCCCATTTATCCTTTTAAATTATACAGCGAGGTACTAATTAAAGTGGAAAACGGACCAAAACGATGCACCCCGTGTGTTTTTGAGATACAATGCAAGTCACGAAGAACGTTTAATTCATTGCAGTTTTCATTTATTTTATTTCTCGCGGGACTGCGCCCTCTGATAGGTACAATGCCCATCCCTCTCGTGATAGATTAATGAATATGCGATAGCTGACGAGCGGAAACTTAAGTGTTAGGCGGAAAGTCTGTTCCAGTGTCAAAATGTTTGCCCCCCAAAGCCATATGAAATGCTCTGAGATCAAAGTCTGGCCTCCGCTGTGACAAGCAGAAGAACTAGGAGCCTAATCTATGGCACAACCATATTGCTGACGTAAGTTAAACCACACATTGTGCGCTAAGACAAGTTTCTAAACACAAAACAAGGGCCTGTATATGCTACAGTACCTACGAAGTGTCACGAACAGAAAATTGGTAGGATATTTCTACATATCCATTATACATATTATGTATAGTGAAACTAATCAGCTAATTTCGACTAAATTGAGTACCGGGGTACACAATGAAGTTATAGGGCAAATTGAATTGTAATTTCCGTCAGTACAGTGTCAGTGCTATTTTATTTGAGGCTCAACTTGAAGCCTGGGCCAATAACTACTTCGTATAAATATAGAGAATTTACTACTTTCTTATCAGTCGCGTGTTTCTGAACATAAAAACATTGAATCCAATAACTACAGAGTGGCGCACGAAAAAGTTACCCAGTCTTACAGTCAATATCAGTAACAGTTATATTAGTAATACATAAATAACAAATATTGTGTTACATATGAAAAGTTTTTTTTTGTTATTTAAGAATGTTAGTTACAATTTTAAAGGTTGTGCAGAAAATAGTCTCTACCGGCAGCGATGTAAAGCGCTGTGGTGTCCCTTAGCCGTTGGCGGAGCTACTTTCTCGTGCGCCTCTCTGTACTTATTTTAAATAAACCACTCAAAAAAAAAAAAGAGGAAATACGCCATCAAATAAATGTCTTATGACCTTCACAAATTATCTAATGGTATAATCGTTGTAAGATCAAAGGGAAAATTTACAAATTTCAATCTCTGCAAAGACAGCTTGCTGAAACACGTCGTGCTGCTTAACCAACTGGCATAAGTAACATCTAACATTATAAGTAATGCTGCAAGGTGTATGTAAGGTAAAGTTCACCATAAAACATGCCATGAAGGTTCAGAGGGGGACGATGACAGGAAAATGAGAGATAAACAGTTGGTGACGTTATTTCCTGATAATGGAAGCAGAGCAGACTGCCAAAACTTTGTGCTTTTTAACCAACACGAAAAGATAGAATTAATGATTATGGATTGTACCATAACAGTTGCTTAGAGACGAAACAGGAGCAAATATGGCGCGTTCTATCTGTGATACAGACTACTTTCTAAGACTCCTAGAAAGAACGAATAGGAAGGAAGCAATGCAGAAGAGTGGAAAATTATATAGATGTATACATATACAAAGTGATTTACGAGTTATGGACGTAAATGTAGGGGATGGCTTCTTAGTTCTTTGGAACCAAAAAATCCATATAAATAATGTCCGACTTTGAAATGGTACGGAGACATGGCCGGTTTAAACTTAAAAGGGCTGTTGAAAAAATGGAATAAAATAATAAACATCTTACCTGACAGACTCAGCGAAATAAATTCAGCTTAATGCAAGAAACTGCATTCGTTTTAAAATGAAGTGTGTTTAAAGCAGTTTTTCGAAATACCACCCTCGCCCCTACACACCACAATGTTCGGCTGTGAATAACGAGCTTGCAAACGCAAGAGATAATCCTGAAATTTGTTTGCATCACTCGCCACTCAGTTTTAAAAACAACGTTTGTTCAAGGTCGCATTGCGTGTATGTACAATTTACGTAAGTGGTTTTACGAGAATTAAACAACACCAGTAGCACCAAACCACTGAGAATAGGACCCAGGTTGACAGGAGCTTGTCTGATCACAAAGAAATAGGAAATCATCTCCTACAGTATCGTCCATAACTCATGAATCACTCCGTATATAGTGATGTAATACAGGATGCCGGAACACTTTTCAGTTACATACAGATGGGTTACAAGTGGAAAAATTGTGACAAATATTTTTGAATAAAACAAAACGCAATTTAACCCCGTGGGGTAGCGTGGTTTATCCGACGGTCAGTCACTGTGTTGATTAAGAAATTCCCTCCCCCCCTCCCCCGTTTTTGGAACCCAAACTTATATTATTCTGTTACCAGGATCCAGTCCATAATCTTGCATAAATATCGCATTCATTAACAGCAAGGCTTATGGCTCTATTCAGCATGATATTTGTGCTAATATCTTCTTTGACTTTAGAAATGATTAAGCCTCCAGCCAGTACGGTATTGGTATAACACCGTTTATTTGCCAATAGCAATGCTTACACCTTTATCCAATGTGACATTAATATTGCAATTTGCTTTGTACTATCAGCGTTCATGCCTCTCTCTAATGTACTGCTAATACAGTTATTTGTCTTGCCGCTAGCAATGTTCATGCCTCTCTCGAAAACAATGTTGATACTGTCATCTGCCTTGCCACTAGCAATGTTTATGCCTCTGTTCTTGTAATGTCGGTGCTGCTGTTTACATTAACACCAACATCACATATGACTCTTCAGCCAACTACAATATTGACAGTGTGATTTTTTTGCCACTAGCAGTGTTGATGCCTTTATCCAATATGACATCAATACTGCAGCTTCCTTTTCCACTAGCAGTGTTTATATATCTACACAATATACATTGGTACTGTTAGTTTCTTTGCCACTAGCAGTAGTTACGATTTTGTGGAATGACATGTCTCTGTTACTGACCAAATCTGCCAACAATAAGCTTTTATCTGGAATAAATGAGTGTCAGAATCAAACAGAATGCATCTGGATAATGTGAGTGATCCAAAATGAAGTACACCTGTCGACCTTTGTTCTGTTATGAACTGAACGCTTTTCACAGCCCCTTATTCACTTGTATACCTAACTCTTTCGACGAGATTTTTTGAAAAGTACATGATTGGCTAATGACAGTGGATCTAAAAAGCCACTTTTGGTACTAGTGGTTGTATGTGGTTCCAGGAAGCAACATTAACACTATCCCTAATTGCAGTGTTCTGACGAGGTGCGGAAGGGAGGGGGAGGGGGAGTTTCATTCGTCAATTCAGCGTCGACTTCATTTCCATTGCAGAGTAACTCTGAAAAAAAAGGGTCATTTACACAAATTACCCCACGTAATGATGTACTCAACTTCGTATGTGAAAACATTTTTGATGATAGATTTTAACAAACAGGCCTGTATTATTTGCAGTTCTGTTGAAACGGAGGATTTGTTACAAGGTTTAGTTAATAAACACTTGAAACATAGATTATATTCCATAGCGCTCTCTGGATATAATCCAGAGAAATAATAAGAGAAAGGTGGTAATTTTATTAAAAGAGTTCACGCTGGCCGAGCGCACTTTAATTTTTCAAAATAGGGAAAAGAGGTAACGATCACCCTAGAACAGGCCATGAAGGCCCAGAGGGGGAGTAGAGATATAAATCTACCCTTTCTTTAACATCGGCGCTAGATGGGGGTGGTCAACGCCAAGCCCCGGACGCTTCCCCCTTCGGAACAAACCTGCACCCATTGTACAGTAGACCAAGTGGGGGCCAGGGTCCGTCTGGATGGGTGCGGAAAATCTCGTCCCCACCGGGATTCGATCGCCGGACCGTCCAGGCTGTAGACAGTTGATATCATGGTCTACAAAAACAAATAATACAAGGTTAAAATATTACAACTCTTGTGTATTTCTTTGATGGAAGATCTTGGCGATTTTCTTACAGTAAATTAATACTGCAATAAAACATCGAGAAAATAGGGAATAACAGTCTCACCATATCCTTTGTCTTAGCCACGAGTACTTCAATCAGACAATGACTTATAAGGAATAGCAACCAGTGAGCACATATTCTAGAGCTTTCGCTTCCTTTGGTTTCATTACATTAAAATTTGTATAGGTAATGAAATTTATTTCCCATTTTTCCAGTCGTTCTCGAAATGTTTTCATAGGGGGAGACAAATTCACCGACAGACGATACACAGATCTTTGAAGCGAAATCTCTGTAAGTTTTCATTGTAAAAGCAACAAAAGCTTGTCTCCCCCGAACATAAACTGTGATATAAGTTTTAGTGCATCGTCCTTTCCGCGTCCTTTCCGAAGCAAAGCAAGGTTTAAAAGGTTCAAAGAACAATTTCTAGGAGTCTGCACTAAACGCGGGCCAGCGCTATGATAAAGCGCACTCTAAGTGGAAATTTCTTTTCAAAGAATCAACATCTTTTGGGATATGTCTGAAGCACGACTCGAAGGCGTCATTTCTACGCAGTCTCTTCTAATTTACTTTTATTTATATAGGCTTATATGATTCCGATTTTTGTTTCTGTGGCGCAACAGCCCAATTCGGGCATAGACCGCCTCATTTTGAGGTTTCTAAACACGCACGCGCGCGCGCACACACACACACACACACGCGCGCGCACGCACACACACACACACACAGAGCAGGACTCCTCTAAACAAGTGATCGGCCTGTCGCAGTGGCCGCTACCTTCACAACACCTTATCAACACAATAGACGAACATCCATCATCTCAACGGGATTCGAACTCGCAATCCCAGCAGTCAAGCGGTTGTAGGCGTATACGTCAGAAGGTACGGTCGCCGGGATTGGCGTATTATTCTCACTGGTTGGTTGAATTTAAATAGGCGATACAAGTAATAAATACAGACAGCTCGAGGACAGCCTATCATGAAACACATAACCTAGATAATTTATAAAAGCCTATGGCCCTGCAGTGGCTCTACATACTTGAAATTATAACGAGTGTTGGTCAAACCAGCGGTAAAGTACAGGGTGATAAAGGAATCAAGCACAGAAATGACATATATATCAAAGGACGTAAGAAATTAGGTAAAAGAAGAGAAAACTGAAATAGTGAAAAATTCAAGCTTACACGCCGACACAAAGTATCATGTAGGAGTTTGCTTCTAGAGAACAAAACAGTTCCTCTAGTCTACAGTTTCCTCGAATTCTAAGGAATGTGATGGTTCGTCACTGTGGTCACAAGCGGCAGCCACCTTTATTCTTGTCCGGCTTTAATGAAACTTGTATTTTTCTCGACAGATTGTCGAAAAATAAACAAATATCAACTTTCATGAAAACCCACCCAGTGGGAGCCGAGTTACACTACATGCGGACAGACAGACAGGCATGAGGTAGCTAATAGTCGCTTTTCGCATTTTTGCGAAATCGCCTAAAAATAAATAGGAGATTAAAACAGGGAAAACTCGCTAGCCAAAAAAATGACTGCCTCATCCAGTCCAAACAAAACGGTTGTCAGACAGGACGCCGGTTTCCATGTGGCGAAGCTCCATCTTGCTCTAGATACATACGCTATCGATTTACTAAAGAAGCCTTGGATAAGACGTAAAGGCAATCTATTTTTCAGAAACCTGCGAATCGCCAATTCGACCATGACAACGTGTTTCTCATTCTTCTGCAAGTCTTTTTCGATTAAAATATGTAAGAAAAAGTGTCACCTCCACACAGATGTCTATGAACTGCCACAAAGACTAGTTTATTAGGAAATCTCCGGTCTGTGAACTGTCTTCAACATTCTCTATGCACACATGTTGCAGTCTCATCACACATTCATTATATCTGTAGCCGTCAAAAAAAGGCATTTCGTTAAGTAACGTTTTTATTCAGAATGATTTCTTTCTTAATCCCCTGTTTCCGTACTACCTACTGCGCCATTCTTTCTAACGTACGGCCTAGTTTTACACGTAACTGTACATACAAGCCAGGATGGAGCAGTCGACACAGTTACTAAGCCCAAACCACCGGCTGAAAGAGCTGGTTTGCAGTTCCCGGCAGAGAAAAAGGGATTTTGTCTCTTCTCGCAGAACGTCCAAAGTGGCTCTGGGACCCATCCAGGCTCTTACTCAATGGATACCATGGGCTCATTCCCCGGAGACTAGGCGGCCGGGGCGAGAAGTTGACCACTCATATCCATCTAGTGCCGAGGTTAAGAATGAATGGAGCCATAACCCTTCTTCTCCTACATGTCTTCGTGGTTTAGACAGGGACAATTTTACCTTCACCTTAGGCGACTTCAACTTCATTGTTAGTTAAAAAAAAAAGACTGCTCTGCGTAACTGTCATTTTTTCTACGTCCCAGATCAAACAATTCGAAGTACGTCGATGGAGACGTAGCTTAACAGCAGGTGAGCGATCAGAAGCGTAAGAGTCATCAAAACTTTCTTGAATCTTCAAGTACTAAACTTCCTTCTGGTTCATTCAGTTATATATATATTGAACCCTTATCTTTCCGTACGTTTCATAAGATTTCAAATTATTTGGAATAAAGAATTATATTTCTGCTTTGAATTATTCAATCAGCGAATTAGCCACGTTAAAGGTGTCGCCAAACGACCAAAGTACAATGAAAGCCACTTGGTTTCATATTGTTCGTTAGGTTGCTTCTGTGATTTAAAAGCAAATTTTGAGATAAACTACAAACTCTAATTTTCAACTGTCGCTCATACGAGAAGCCGGAAAGAACGTAGTAGGACTGAATGAGGGCGGTAGCTGTGGTTAGCACAGTATTTGCAGCCTGAGATGACGAAGATTCAGTAACGAAGCCCAACGGACTGTAGGAAAAGGGCCTTGAGCCATGGAAAAGCATTTGATTTTCTACTTATAATACGAAACAAGACAGGCAATGTAGTATAAAGTAACATTCAGGCGCGTTCGTGCAACCACCGTTGTAGTGGAAAAGCAGTAAGTATTACATACTTTGAGTGTGTGTCCTTAGGTATCCAGCATGCAATGCGTATTCACCGTATTACATTGTAATCTGTGGCCTGTCCGACTATACAATATTTTTACACATTATCTCATAAACGACACGATGTTCAAAAACGTTATTGTATATAAAATGTGTCTTTTGATTTTCCATATAATTTTCATCTGAAGAATTCTCATTCTAAGAAGAACTGAGTGAGATGTGATCAAAAACGTACATAGGTCTTCACGTAAAGTACCTGTTATTTTCGTCAGATTTTAATTAATCGTGAATATTATCGACAGATTTCCGGAAAACACTCAAATATTGTATTTAATGAAATTTCGTCCAGTGGGAGCCGAGTTGTTCCATGCGAGCGGGCGGGCGGACGGACGGGCAGACATAATGAAGCTAATGGTGGCTTTTTGCAATTGTGCAAACGCTCCTAAAAAGAAAGAGAGTGGCGTCGAAGCTCCCATTCTTCTGGGATGTGATGCTGTGTAGATGGACAGTCCAAGAATAACGCGTATTCGACTCTTTGACTTTGAAAATAAAGGTAACACATTCCGTCGAAACGTTGGGAACCGCTAAGCGACACAGCGCAGCGTTCGAGAGGCCTGGAATACTCATCCACGGCTGTGAGAGGCTCAGATATGGCACTGAGAGTTATTTTGTCAATTATAAACAGAAATGGAGACAGGAAGTATCGTGAATATACTGCTATTATTTAAGTCGCAGAAACCCGCGACCCAGCAGTCGCTTGGAATAAAACCCTGGTCGACTTTGGGACAGAAATCACTACAGAACAGCGACCATGAGCGGACGTTTCATTTGAGAATTCGTGAATCTCACCTCCATTTACGTTATACACGATAGTCAAGAGTTCTCATATCACATAAGTAGCACTTCTTCCCAAGGAACAGGGAACAAGAAAAGAATCTACACTATTGTCTGCAACAACCAACAATACAGACGTCATTTCAAGACGCTGGGCATTTCCGCCATTCAATCTTAATGTTGGTCCACTGTTTCCAGGGATTTACAAAAGACTCCATTACAGGTCCATCAAGTTGGAGTTTCGTATTTCACGTCAGAAGGAGCGGCTGTTGGAGAGCAAACAATTGTGAAGTCGCATCAATCGACTCCGACGCCGTCTTTGTGACACGACGTGCGTGACTGTTCTACTAACCACAGGTAATTAATTCTCACGTTCCTTAAAAATTATGTTTCAGCTACAGAGGTTATATGGAAATGTATCTTAAAACCAACGAACAGATGAAAGTAAACGGTGAAACAGTATGATATGAGATTTTTGTGGCCTAGCTAAAGGAAATGTGGCAGCAGTAGCTTTGGCAACTGAAGTAAAGAACACAAGATATCGTCGCTGTAGTCGAATGACATTATCATTCATATAAACAGGGAGTTTCAAGAAGAATCTGCTATAATCCAGGAGAACATTCTCTAAGTTAAATTACATTGATATAGCCAAAAATACCTGTATCCGAAATTGATCGATTACGGAAAAAATGGCAAGATAATTTTTAATGAATGCGAGCTATTATACATGTATTTATTGCCAAATACGTTTTGAAACGAGGACGAATTCGTGGTTCCTGTGATGTTAACACTTGTAATTAAGCCTAATTAATGTGTTAGCGTCATAAAGCCTTTTGTACGAGAAAATCGCACTAGTTACATAAAAATTATCCTCTGTGTTCCAAGCACTTTACATAGCACACGCCCCTCCACAAGGCTAGGCTTCGCTATCGACTCAAGGACGGACCCCTGCAGCATGCGAATAACACATCCCGTTAAACAGATACAGTAGGTGGAACCGCAAGAAGAGAACATTTTTTTCTCGCGTCATTATCTTCGTCACGGTTCAACTTGGAATACAGCTACGTTTGGTTATATCGATACAAATTAACCGTAGGAACATGTTCCCGAAGTATGGTAGATTCGTCCTGCAACTCTCTGCATAGAGGACCGCTCCGTTGTCCGATCTAACTGCGAGGAAGCAGGAGTCGGAAAGATCGATAACTCTGTTATTTGGGGCCCAATTCCTAGCATACAGATGCGAAATTAGGAAGCTCAATAACTGAACATAAGAAATTTTCTAGCTTAAAAAGAAAATATAGTCAGTTTTGATACAGAAAACGAAAATAAGTCCTGTAGCATATTTTAAGGTCCAAATACATCAGTGTACACCGTATAAGTGCAGTACATGTTACCATAACACTAAATTCAAATTTCCTTATTCCACACAAATAATTCGCGTCTGTCAGTGAATGACCGAGTGTTCAGTGTGTGTTTGTGATTGTGTGTGTACGTAATTTACAGTGTGTTTCTCTTTGTCAGGCTGCCTATGTGTACATCACAATCCGCAGCTATCCGAAAACATAATAATTACAAAGGAAGAGTAGAATCCCTTTGTTTTAGGAGAGGAGTTTCGTAAAATTGTTAATTTTGCCACTGCATAGACGGATTCTAGTTAAATCCAATTTATTTGTTCAATGCGTTGTGGCACACCGGGGGAGACTCAAACTAGCAACACGGTTTCACCCGGCTCTGTTCCTATCACGCTCGAGGAAAGCACACATTTGGATTATAGCGCTGTTGCTGGGACACAGAATTTATTCAGTGCTGATTGTTGTGCGCGGGAGCTGCTTTTCATCTAGATGAAGACAATGAGAAAATACATAGTTATTTAAACTCTTTATATATCCACAACTTGTTACAATTTTTATGGAACATAAACTTGCCGGAATTTATTAAGCACACAATTATGAATCATTATGAACCTGGCACCATAAAGAATCTCTAGTTGTTTTACAGAAAATACGACTTGTACTGAAAGCTAATGTCAGTTGGTTAAGACGCGTCTAACTTGTACCTCAGTCTCCAAAGTTTCCATTATTCTTTTCCTTGCGCACTGTACATTTCTGTATAATTATCCGAAAAGTCCCACAAAAGAATTAAGATTTTTTCTGAGTAACGGATTACAAGATTTATCTACAGACCTCGATCCTAGAGTTTCTTTGAAATGTAATTCTTAACAAGGTTTCGTACTGCACAAGAGTATACTCGTATTAAGCTTGGGGCTCTGGGGGAAGGAAACGTCCAGAACTTTGGTGTCATATTTGGAAATGTCAGAAATGTATGTCGATCGATATGATATCAGTATAAAAAGTTCGACATTGATCGATATTTATACCAGTTTAGAGTATCAATAAGTTATATCACATTATTTATGGTTGTATTCATTTAGTTATCTTTATTTTAAAATAAGAAAAATACGTATTACAGAAAATTTTGGGAGATCTATCACTTGATTATCGGGAAGAAAGAAACGAGAATAGAACTGGGACGGGCACGTAATAAATACTTAATCAGTGGAGATCTGAAGTATTTAAGATTGGTTAGTTTAATTTAAACAACAAAAAATATCAAATGATTTATTTTCCAAATAATGCACTCAATTATGCAAAATCGTTAAATTGTTAAAAACCAATTAAACTTATAAGAGCCTCTCCAACATGTTTCGGTTCACGCAGGAACCATCATCAGGGAGCTACAACAAGAACTTAGGTAAAATTACAAGTCTTGTTCAACTGTGCGTGTCGGTACAGACGTTGTCAGTGTTGTGGCGACATATTCCGACCTGCTGTGTGTATGTGTATGTGTGTATGTGTGTGTGTGTGTGTGTGTGTGTATGGTTCACTGTGCAAAGTAGTAGTAGTAAAATTTTACACTAACAGAAAGAAGACTTTTAATAAAAATTTTCAAAATACCAATTTAAGACCGAACTGAACGTATCACATAAAAGTGTTGAATTGCATATCGATTGACATCTGTCTTCACAGTGCCATATAAGATGGACAATGCATATACGTCTTGAAGCTTTCACGGTGACAGAATTCGATAAAAGTTTCTCCGACAGACAGCCGCATTAGGTGGTTCAAACCACCTGACGCAGCTGTCGGCCCGAAAAAAAATTGAATTGGATAAATGCATCTCTGCAGACATCCGTCTTTTTGTTTCTTCGTTGAGTGTTAAGCACAATTATATTATTGTTCTGGAGAGGTCATCACGTTGTGTCCAACAACCACATATACAAAGATGGTGTCATTCCTATAATAAAACCAACTAGGCCTAGATTCACTAATTTCTCAAATTTATTTTTGGAATAAGACCCTACATGTTTCGGACAGTTCCTCTGTCCATCGTCAGGAGTTTTTCACTGTACACACAGCATTGGTATATGTCATACAGGTTTGCTGACAGCTTGCGAGCAAGTTCAGGACGGAACTCTGTCCTGATCTTGCTCGCAAGCTGTAACTGTAACCTGTATGAAATACACAATTGCTTTGTATACAGTGGAAAAACTCCTGAAGATGGACAGAGGAACTGTCCGAAACATGTAGAGTCTTATTCCAAAAATAAATTTGAGAAATTAATGCATCTAGTTGGTTTTATTATAAGAATTTATCACGATGCACGGTCACCTGAACGTCAAAAAGGATGGTGTCATTAAACACACAATACTTTTATTGTAACAGAATTATTGCCTACGAAATTCTCTCACTACATGTTTCAACCCATGGAAGGGGCTTCTTTATTTTCAATAGTGTTTTCCTTTGTATATATTTTCATTTTTGTTGCCGTGAAATATTATCAATTTTATCTTAAAATACCAACTAATTGCACACTATTTTAATACACTTTATAAAACACACGCAAAAATACGTAGGTCTAATCCATTAAAATTTATATCACTCCTACATGTTTCAATCCTAAAGGA
>Ga0123354_10005693_pt1 | contig 18226 bp, 12 predicted proteins | sample TergutLab28metaG_2_FD_97872 | JGI IMG/M metagenome (GOLD analysis project Ga0123354, IMG submission 97872) | Labiotermes labralis P4 segment gut microbial communities from Petit-Saut dam, French Guiana - Lab288 P4 | ecosystem: Host-associated > Arthropoda: Insects > Digestive system > Gut ...
ATATATATATATATATATATATATATATATAAATTGCAGTATATTTCTAACTACAATTCCCCCCTCTCCTTTCACCCAAGCCTTGAGCCGTTTTAGTCACTATATTTTCCCACCTGCATTTTACCATGTACAAAAATTTACCTACAGTTTTTTAACCTTACTACAGCTTCTTATCTTCTTGTATGCTATTTCTTCAATGATATATAGCCGATGACTAACAATTTACATCTCCACCTAGTTTATCAATACATGTTTGTTACATGTCAGCCACACTATCTTCTTCTCTTCAAAGGTGGCATCTTCGTTCTTATAATGAAAGCCAACGAGATGAATTATTTCTCAGATTTATTTGATAAAGTACTCTACATATTTCGGACAGGTCCACTGTCCATCATCTGGAGTATCTCAACACTATATACACGCAGTAGATATTTGTCATGCCAGTTCTGTTGGCTGTTTGCTAGCGTGGTCAGGAACACGCCAGCAGACAGCCAACAGAACTAGCATGACAAATATCTATTGCGTGTATACATTGTTGAGATACTCCTAATGAAGGACAATGAACCTGTCCGAAATATGTAGAGTACTTTATCATATAAATTTGGGAAATAATGGAACTCGTTGGCTTTCATTATAAGAATATAACACGATGGACGGTACTCTGAATGTCAAATTGGCATCTTCATGTTATTACATCTCTCCGTTTACCTCTAAGTTTCTATTTTCCAATTCTAAACTACGCTAACCCAGTTCTTTCATTCCAATTTCACTGATCTATAGACATTTCTCTCTCATTCACATTTCGTATTCTAGCATGAGACTAGTGATTTATTCACTTCCAACTTTTCTCTGTTTGACTGTCTCTATCACTACTCCTAGTTCTAATTTCCTGACATATATTTTCCAAATCTATTAATTATTCAACATCTTGCTTCAATTGTCGTGGTTACACCAACTCCTTCTAATTAAATTCAGGGATAACAACTTGCAACGGCCAGTCTGTATGACAACGATGGGCAGTGCACAGTTTTTGAGTTAAATACAATGTTAAGGAGGTGAGAACCGCATCGATCTTAAGGTGATACCTCCCGCTGTGTTGTAAATATTAACAATAAACCAACTGTACGTCCGTCGAACACAGCTTGACTTTATATTAAGATATAAATACAGCTACATGTTTCGGCCGTTCAACTAGCCATCATTCGGTTGTGTACAAGGAAGTAAATAAAACAGTAATTTAGAGCTGCATTCTATATTCTTTCTTGCTTTATTGTTAAGATATGCCTCAAGCTGTAACGCTTCACACTTCTAGGAGGGAAGTACAGAGGTCAAATTTTGGAAGGGATTCCGAATGTAATAACTACGGTTTATAGCAGATTTTCTCAGTACATGCGAGGGAATTCCCGGAAACAAGTTAAATTATACCAAGGCCGTCTCGTATCACGTCCTTTCTCATCCTTCACTCACCATCATCAAATTGTTCAGTAATACACTGTCCGGGTTACGAGCAGCGTCATGAAATAAACTATAAATAAATAGATAGGTTAACAAGAGTACTTACAGATGCAAAGACTTTTAAGTATGCCCTTCGGTAGTGCTTCAGCAATAAAGCGAATTAGTCAGCCTAAATTATGAGGTACGTGAAGGGAAGCATCTCGACGTTGGCATAACACCTGATTGTGTGCGAGGAGACACGCAGCATGAACCACTACTGCATTTCAAGCAATCGATCACTGTCTATATTCGAAACACATTTCGTGCTTGGAGAGAAACTTGAGGTAAAAAAAGAAGAAAAACATGTCTTGTCAGTTCGGAAATCACACGAATACGTTAGTCTACTACAAATTCGGCGGAATTTCACTGTCACAGTTACTCTGACAATTCCAACTTCGAATATAGAAGGAAAAATATAAGAATTGATGAATTTATAGCAATTCAAAGAACACTAGACATGTGGATCAGTGTGTCTCGAAAAGAGAGAATTTTTTAGTTCAAAATAAAACAATGACTAACGTTTACGGTAAATCACAGGAGATTTTTACAGTATGGGCATATATATATATATACACACACACACACACACACACACACACACAAAGCCTCGCTACGGGATGGAAGGTCCGGGTTTCGAAATCCGGTGAGGGCGCGAGATTTTCTGGAAACAACATGACCGGCCCCTAGGTCCACCTAGCATCCTGTACTAAGGGAAAGGATTCTCTTTCCCGGGGGAAAAGAGCCCGGGGCTTGGCGCTGACCATCTGCCCCTTTGTATGACCGGGACCGAAATGGGTGTAGCTAAACCTCACCCTCCTGCTTGAGCCTGCCCAGTATGTAACAGAACAGCCTTTCATTTTATGTATTATACATATACATATGTACACCTACATATATATGTAGACACATGTACATAAAATTTCTCCTCCTCTACATCCTGCACTCTCTCGTAGCTCAATACTAGGTGAAGTCAAGACCTTTCCTGTCAGACGTTTTATCACATCTGAATGAGAGAAACAGCAGATGTTTTACGCGGGATTACACCAACCACAGGCAGAAACGTGTGCAAAAAAGTCGGTTTCCAGTAGGACCGACACCGCAAAACTCTCTTGTTACAGCTGTGTCCGAGTTAGTTAACCTCTACAGAGCCCGCTGTACTATGATCGGCGTCTCCCTCTATACAACCAGTAAAATCTAGCAGTAAAATATCAATTTTCAGTATCGTCAATATCAACGTTGGCAGTATCTGGGCTACTCTCCCTCCATGTCATTAAGTCCGTATCACGGCCATCCTCAGCCATTCCCATTTACTGGTCGCTTTCCCGGAAGTTTACCTACTAATTTTACAATGTTTATTCTAACAAATGCACAACAGTTAGATAGAACAATTTACAATCATATAGCCAACTTTTTACATATTTCTGCCTGTTTCGGCCATCTTCTGGGGGTATTCGAATACCTCCCTGAAAATGGCCGAAAAAGGCCGAAACATGTAGGACGTTTTTCCATATGATTGTATAGTTTCGTATCAACTGTTGTGCAGTTCTTGGAATAAACACTGAAAATTATCTTACTGCACGGAACGTGGATACGATTAAATTATCTACTAAATTCTTGTACGCATTGCCTGCATTCCGTACTCTAGTCATAGGGGCACTAGAAATACTGCACTGAATTCAGTTAGCCTGTATGATGCATGTCTTTGATTTTACCATTTTCTGTGAGTGTGTCTATAAGGGGGGGGGGTGCACCTTATCCATTTCAATTTTTGATCATGACGACTAATTTTCGCAAAACGTGACATGAATATTAATTCACTGGAGACAGAAATGCTGTACAATCAGTAACAACACGCCCAGACGCCCAGCACGCGAAACTTCATGGCCGAGGCGACGCCTTTTTTGAGGGCTTTAGATTTGCAATTAAAAATAATAAAATGGGCACCTTGTGAATATTTTCATTAGCTTTCTCTGTGGTGGCGGTACTAAATAAATCAATGGACTTCGGTACATGAATTTTGGTAACAAAGCATACAATAAACATAGTTACCAATTACACATGAGATGCTGTCTATAGTCAATCATGGAGTCAACGCAAGTTTTTTTACTTCACGCATATACCTTGTTTTACGGTCTACTTGTTTTACGCCATTTTGTTTTAACGTCCCTTGCCTGTATACACCATTTCTTAATCTACATTCCACCATTTCCTGTCTAACACTCACTTTATTACGCTAACCCCTACCTATCCCGTTTTTTCTGATGGAACGATTATTTTTTATTTACGAACACTTTTTCAGGAAAACACATGGGGCGTAAAACAAGGGCCTGTTGTATATCCGACAAATTTCTACAAGTTTAGAGGCAAGTAACGAGTTTTTTTTTTTAGAAAAAATAAAAGCGAACCAGCAATGAGAGCAGTAAATTGTACGTATGTCACAACAGTAACATACGCAAGGAAAGCGGGCTTTGATTTCTGCTCGTAACTGCTTGCACAGTTCACGAATCCTTACTAGAAATCAGCACATAATTTAAAAATAGTTAATAAATGCCTCAGTAATGTTATATACTTTAAATTTACAGGAACGACTGTAATAAATCAAAGTTACAATCACGTAAAAATTAATGACAGTTTACATTCTTTGAATCATTCATAATATTCAGGTAATTTCTTTTTTATTTTGACCTCCCCTAATAAAAATATAACACTGTGTCACACCCAAGAATACACAAATCTTCTTCGGTAACGATGCGAGAATGTAAAATCTCGCAAACTCCAATTTTAAGGAATCTGTAGTGCGATCAGCTGCACGTCAGTGGACTGACAAGTACTGTACATGTAGCGTGTATGAACAGAATAATGCGACAACATAGATCTGCGCTCTTCTGGCATATTATGCAGTGTATGGTGGTAATGCTCACCGACGTTTCGGGACAACCTATCTTTCCCATTTTCCAAGGTAAAAAACTCTTGGATTTCTTGACCCTTGAAGAAGGGACTCTTTGTCCCGAAACGTCGGTAAGGATTTATCACCAAAATCTGAGTAATATCCCTGAAGAGCGCAGGTGTCATCTACTTTGCGGTGGAAGCCTGCAATCACGAATAATGTGAAAGTAGTTATCACTACTGAAGATCAAACTCTATACTTCGAAACCGTGACTTAAACTGTAAGACATATTTTGTAGAAAACCAACACTCCTTGTGGATCACCATAACTTCATTTTAACTTTCTTGTCCAAGTAAAGATATTCTGTCACAAGTGTCATGGCATGTTAAGCTTTTTGATTCCTCCCTATATTACCAAGAAGATGCAAATTCTTTTTCCCGCTGTCAACCGAAACTTCTAGATAATTCACAAGCCTTTCTCTGTAGTTCTGGAACACAAACGGTTTCCTGGAAGTGTTTAATTTATTCTAAACACGCCAGAATACCTCGGAAATTCATAACATAATATTCACAAGTTCCGAAACGTAACATTTATGGTGACTTTGTGGGCATTATGGAAATAATTTTGGACTGCTAACATTTGTAGATTACACACACAAAAGCGTAAGCTACCTCATGCAAATATAAATTTTATACATGCTTATATTTATAGCAAGCTACCTAGTTAATTACCTGTTTAATAAGTTACCAACTATTCCGTTCGTAAAATAATTACCTAGTTATTAAACAAAAAAATATATATAAATGGCATCAATCACAAACTCCTTCGTACCTTCGTGTGTAATTTCAGCATAAAGAAATACATTTTTAGGATAGAACTGATACAGATCAGAGACATACATATAAAAATTATGCGCACGTTTCCATAACTCAACATTTTAATACCTGAGTAAGTGACAATAACCGAAGATGAAATATGGAAATCTTCTACGTGAAAATGATAATTTTCCAATAATGTATCTGAAATCAGGACAGCCCGTGTCCACAGTTTTGAGCTGCAAGTTTGGTTTATTTAACAAAGTTTTCAGTAATTCAGATCACTTGACTATAACTCACTAAATAACAAACGTCAGAAAATATGGAGCTATACAATCACGGTATAACATAGTGACATACAATACTTCTTCTCAAAGGAATAAGAAACCGGCGCAAATCTTGTCAGGTTGGGCGGTCGCCGGCCGATATTTGAACCCAGGACTTCTCGAATACGGAACAAAGTTGTGTCGACTCGACCGTGACATTCAACGCAGCAGTTGTATCAGTCATAATAAACAACGAATCTTCGTAAATTCTAATTCACTGCCCAAGTAAGGAACAAAAGATAATACATTAGTATGTTGACAGCTGCCATTGCAATTTCGGAGCAGACCTCCAGTAAGTTAATCCCGAGGGGCCGCTGGTAGAATTAAAAATTTATATACAGCACACCAACAAACAACTTGCATTTTCTGTGTCTAAACACTTACAAGAATGACATCTGAAAGAGGACTGAAATATATACAAAAGGCGAGACAAACGTGAAATTTTTAAGAATAACGCTCAGTGTCATAGAAATGCGACCAAGCAAACTTCTTAATGCACGATATGAAGAAGAAAATAAATAAGAAAGCTCTATGCGAGAGTGTACTTTCATTTATTAACTCGTAGTATAGACTATGCAACTTCCAACATTTCTTGCTCTTCTTCACTCGACATGGAAGCATTCCACATGAATAAAACCCTGGGCAGAGCCAGGGCGGAGGAAGACACCTCCCTCCCACAAGACAACGGCCACAAGCAGTATCTCTGTGTCACCAATCGATTCGCTGTATGGAGTCAATCCTTTTGTTCGTTCCGCGCGAATAACGTCATTCCTGATACCGTACATCACAGCACTTATAGAAAAGTAAGAATATTCACTCTTACGTCAATCAAGGAAAGTCTATGCTGAAACTCAATCGTGGGTTATTCTAAAGACACTCTATACAAAAAACCGAATGAGATACTTGCAAAGGTCATCGCACAGCGTGCCACTGGATGAGATCAAGAGACTGTAACGTTTGGAAAGCATATACAGTTGGATAAAAATACGCCCTGAACTATCTTAAAGTATTATATTCCTCATTCTAAGTACCGTCTGGTTAGACTAGTTACTAATCCTGCTGTTCGTTCGAAACGTCTGGCCATCGAATCTATACTCTGAAGTCGACTATTCCACGTGATATTTTACGTGGTTTTACTCAGTCCGTCCAGAAAAGGACGAGTAAGTGTCTTAAATTAAGCAGCACTCGCTCTCTCCCACATTCTTTCCCACCAGTCACTAGTCATGCCATCACTGTACGTTCGGTTCGGAGTTCGGATATCCTGACTGAGAATTTCCATCGCTTTCCATATTCACCCCAGGACAGTTCCGATACATAAACTCCACTTATGCGGCGGCAGCTTCCTTTCACATTCTTGCCTAGCTTGAGCGACTGACAGATTCGCTACGTGAAACATAAGTTAATAAAGACGATACGCGTTCTCAAGTCATCCCTTTGTACTGTCGCCTATGACATTTCAAGCCAAAATCTCAGCCGTTTTCTTGGAAATATTAAATTATCTCTTTCAAGGCTATCTCTCATTTTTTACTTCAAGGTGAACTCCGTACATACACTAATTAGTCTGGAACATTATATTCGATTATAACGTAATTCTATATTGTCATATTTATTTACTTACTTATTCATTCTTACTTTCTTACTTTCATTGATTCATTCTGTAGTCAGTCTTAGGACTGCTCCATAGCCACACCCAAAGCCAGTTCTCCATTCAGTGCGAGCAGGTGTTTCTTCATTCAATTCATATTATCCTCTCTTTGGTTAAGGTCACCCAGCAGCTGCTTATGTCTTCTTCCTCGTCGTACTGTCACTTATATCCTTCCCTCTATCCTTGCTTCAATAACGTGCCTTAGAAGGCAGTTACTACGCAAAATGTAAAGAATCCATTTATTTTTCTTCGTGTTTATTGTCTGTAGAACATTCCTCTCCTCCTTGACTCTGTAACACTTCATTTCTCACATGATCGGTCCAACTGATCTTCTCCATCGTTCTCCAAAACCACATTTAAAAACTTTCCAGGTACTTCTGATCAACGTTCCGAAGTGTCCAAGTTTCAGCACCATACAAAGCTATACTCCAAATGTAGCATTTCTCTAGTTTCTTCCTTAAATTTAAGTTCAAGTCGCCAGTTAAAACAGTCTTCTTGTCGGTGAATGCTGTTTTTGTCACGGCCATCCTGTATTTAAATTCCCGTTCACAAATTACATTATTTGTTATCATGCCAACCAGATAGTTGCAACATTCCACACACTCCGGCTGTACTTGATCTATCATAATCTGTGTAAAGGATGGTTTGCCTTGGCATTCTCATGACCTTAGTTTCTTCCACATTTGTTTCCATACCACAGCAACTTCCAATATCAATTAGCCTTTCAACCACGCCCTGTGGCACCACTTCTTCGTTAGTACAGAGCACAAGGCCATCTGCATATTTCAGAGAGCGAATTATTTGTCCTTCTATTCTGAAGCCTTCAAGAGCTTCCTTCGTAAGGTATTCACTGTACCAGCTGAATACAATCGACGACAAACAGTATCCTGTAACTCCTCTTCCAAGCTTCAGACTCCTTGTCTTTCCCTGGTCCAGTTTTACTTTAACGCTCTGATCCAAGTATAACTTTCTGTTCAAGGATCTTTCTACAGATGATTATGAAGTACCTGGGGACGTTCTCGAAATTTTGGAAGATATTTACCTGAGAATAGTGGAACAACTATTCAATAACATGTATAAAACTAGAGAGTGGCTCAATATTTCACTTCAGGTACGGTGATTTTCTTAAATAAGAAGCTAAAAGCTAAAAAATGCTGCGATTATCGCAAAGTCAGCTTCATCGCACATACAGCAACGACAGTAGCGAGGACACGTAGGAGGAGGACTGGAAGAAAAACTGAGGATGTACTTGGAGAAGATCAGTCTGGATTTAGAAGTGGAAAAGGAGGATGCAATCGGGATGCTGAGAATGATATCCGCACGAGCTTTGGACAAAGACGAGAAACTCTGTGCGTGCTTCACAGACTGCTAGAAGGTATTTGACCGTGTAAACTGGACCAAATTACTGCAGATCTTAAAGAAAACTGATATCGAGTGGCGTTAGGATCAGAGCAGTCATACAAAATAACGAAACCTATCCTCTTTGTTCAGTCTTTCAAAGCGGAACTTCCTGATGCAACATAAAGCTCACTTGGTAAATAAAACCAGGCTCGGTCATTAGGTAACTCTGTGCCAGAAATTTGTTTACCAAGGGGCAACATCCCCAGGGGGCTAAGGCCTCCTCATTATCGAGGCTTCACGGTCACACTCAAACACACCACTCTCGGTAGGACTCCTCTGGACAAGTGCTCAGTCCGAGGCAGAGATCTGTACCTGGCAAGACACAGCACTCTCAAGTGACACACATCCATGCCCCCGCAGTATTCGAACCCGCAATCCCAGGAAGTGAGCGGCCGCAGACCCTCGCCTTAGACCGCGCGATCACCGGGATCGGCATTCCGAGCCAGATACACCAGCAAATGAATTGCCGTAGGTACAAAGTTGCAATGGGAAAGTGGTGAGAAGGAATAGAGACAGGTCATACGTTATAACCGATAACAATGCAGCAGTTGTTTCTTCTTTTTTTTATATACTTTCTCTTCGTCCTATATGGATCAGCATGTCTGATAACTTAATTCAGTATTAACCACAAAGGGGGACCGCGGTAGCACAGTGGCTAAGGTGCTGTGCCACAAATCCGAAGGTCGCTGGTTCGATTCCAGCTGGTGTCAGTGGATTTTTCATTTAAATAAAATCCTTCCGATCGCACTATAGCCCTGGGGTCGACTCAGCCTCTAATAGAAATGAGTACCAGGAGTATTTCCTGGTGATAAAGGCGGTCGGTGCGTAAGGCTGACAACCCTATCACCATCCTGTGTCCATGTCCAGGCCTGTAATGGGACTGTTTTACCTTTTATTAACCACAAAGTCTCTGTCTAAACAAGACAATGTTAAGACTGCACATGATGAACTCCGCTTATCTGCAGAAAATACCAACACACTGCTTGATTTGTAACAGGACACGCGTGAAATTTTCTGCAATTTCATTTAAACCTAAGAGAAGAGTAAGGCCTTCCTTGAGGGACAATTTTCGCGAAACTCACGACACAATCAACAAAAATTCATGTACCTCGTCTGTACCAAACTTTATCTAAATTGGGCCAGAATTATAAACAAAAGAGAACATTTTTTTAACACCCTTAAGTAAGGTAAGGTTTTTCACGGGACCGATTTTTGCAAAACTCACTATTATTTAACGACAGTATGTAGAGATATGCTGTACTTCATTTCACACAAATCGGTCCCGAAATAATGGAACGTGCGGGTATAAATTTATTTAAGTACTTACGTAGGCCTAAATATGGCTGTCACTGGGCCTACGTTCACGAAACTTAGGCTTACTCGACAACAATTTGTACGAAACTCATACATCGAATTTCAAAAAAATCTGATTGAAAATATAGTCGCTGATACTCTGTCACGAACAGACGGACGGACGGGCGGACGCACGGATGTGAGCTCCACATGAAACGTTCTTCTTTTATGTGTCTGTTACTGAAACCAGAGCCAATATATGTAAAGGTAAAGGTAAATCAGTCCCGTTACAGGCCTGCAGTGGCCCCGAGGGTTCCAAGAAGTTAAGGTTCCCAGATTTCGTGACAACAGCACATGATGGTGGTGAGGTTGTCAGCCTTATGCACCGGCCGCCTTTATCCCCAGGAAATGCTCCTGGTACTCATTTCTGTTAGAGGCTGAGTCGGCCTCAGGGTCATAGTGCGATCGGAAGGATTTTATGCCAATGAAAGATTCCAATGACACCAGCTGGGATCGAACTAGCGATCTTCCGATTTTTAGCACAGCACCTTAACCAATGTGCCACCGAGGTCCCCAGTCTATATATATATACGCGCGCGCGAGCGCGCACACGCACACACACATTAATTAAACTCTATGTAGCAGAGTCCTCAGTGAGATTAATAATCGCTCACTTCGTCAAACTTCTAGCGTCTATACGTAGCTGTAAGCTTAATTAACCTTCTATACACAATTAATACACAGAATATCCGCTTTCCTCTCTTACTTGTCGGTGGGTTGTTAGACAATATACAGTTTAATTAATGCATAAACAGATTACGTTTGCGGATGTGTTGTCGCTAAGCAACTATATTTGGCTGGCTGTGGAAAGTGATCTGTTTGACATTTAGAGTAGTAATCACCGTGATAACCAAGGACAGTACATACTGGAACAGGTTTGTAGTGTCATATCCTTTCTTTTCAAAGCTACGAATATAATGATATATCTGAATAACTATGTACTTTTTTTTTATCGCAGTACAATATTGTGAAGTTCGTATATAATATCTGTCGATCTCGGTGGCCGTACGGCCTAAGGAGTAGGTCTGAAGCTGACTGACTGTTGGGATAGCCGGTTCGAATCCCGCTGAATGCACAGACATTCAACTCTTGTATTCGCTGTGTGCTGTGCAGGTAGCGGCCTCTGCAATGAGCTGACCACTCTTGCAGATAAATCCTATATTGTGTGTGGGTGTGTATGTGTAATTGTGTGTGGGTGTGTATGTATGTATGTGTGTGTGTGTGTGTAATTGTGTGTGATCTAGAAACCTCATCAACGAGGCAGCTTAGACTCAATTTGAGCTGTTGCGCCACAGGTAAATAAAGTACCAAATATCTAAAATTTGCCACTGCTGTAATATGCGTCCATTATGCTGTCGATTAAAGAATAAAGTATATTTTAATGTAATATGTGTTTGTAAAAACACGTAATTACAAACATACGCATGAATTTATGAGGGAACTGGCAATATACATAAAAGGAAATTAAAATTATCCCTGTGCACTCCATGAAGGCGCATGGAGGGAGTACATTTAGAGCTCCACTCGTTCTTAACCTCGGCTCTAGATGGATGTGTGAGGTCAGTTTCATGCCCCTGTCCTTACACCAGGAGAAACTAAGCCAGTACCATTTGACCAGATCTTGCTGTTGTTCCTATCGGGAGTCGAACCACTATTTATCTTTAGTCCATGCCTTAGTCCAGTCCACAATTATGACTACGGTAACATGGACTGTGACATTTAAGCTATGGTATGTAAAAGTTCATTTCAGTTTGAGAGAAACCTGGCAAACAATAGGTAATTCAGCGCTCTCATACATACGTATATAAATATACATACATGTAAGTATGTATGTATGTATGCACCTATGCATGCATGTATGTATGTCTATTATGTATGTATGTACGTATGTGTAAATACATACATACATATATACATTACATACATACATACATAAATACATACATACATTTATGTAGTTAGAAAATTTCGAGAACATCAAAGGTATTTGAAACGGTCGTACAGGCAAATCGGAGGCCACACGGTTCAACCACATGTTTCGAATTTCAGACTGCTAGCCTGAACACATCAGGGCCTGCAGTCTGAACCTATTACAAAAAACATAACCTTATCAAAGCAGATGCTGGAAATGATATCTGCTGTTCCACACTCAATCATGTCACCTCTGTCTCAAGTTTATATTCACATGTTGCAGTTATACTTGGGAAATATACTAAAAATCCCATGCGATATTTTATTTACATTTCTTTAATTATCTCAGGAATTTGCCTGTAATTTGTTCGTTTTGCGATCCCAGTTAGCCTTAAATAATTTTGACACAACATTAGGTCTATGTAGAGCACTGGCAACAACCCAGCACTAGCAGTTGTGTCCCCGACAGTACGTCCATAGAAGTGTCAACCGAAAGAAAATTGCCTCATTCCTTGTGGAAGAACACAAGTGTATGTGTATGTTTATGTGTGTGTGTTCATACTGACGTTACTGTTATGTTAAAAGGGTAAACTTTTCTCTCTGATTGCCATAAAGGCATATGGAGATGTAGACGTGTACCTCCACTAACTCTGAACTTCGGTAGCAGGTGGAGGTGTGATCAGCTCCCAACACGGCCGCTTTTAACAATCGAACAGGAGGAGGTCATTCTAAAACTTTCCGGTGTATCTGCTCCAAATGCCCATATAGAATGAATTGCGCCGTCGAAGAAAATAGGACCATCTGTTACCGTTTACCTTGCATGGCATCGTACACGAAGTTTTTAACAATATAATCGCAATCTGTGTATTTTAAGGTTCTGTGAACTCCAGTTCCAAATGGTCTGCGTACTGTATTTATTTATATCAGTGCTGATGAATAATTTATTCGAAAGAGTGTGGGAAGAAGTCGTAGCCTAAGTGAGGTGTTACCCCGCAATTAATCCCGAGTGACGGGAAAATCAAGAAAACTCTCAGTCAGACCGAGGTCCTAACTAAGGACCTTCAGAATACAAGTCACAATGTTGGTCGGTGAAGCATCAGTGAAAAGAAGTGTCATCGGGAAACAAAATCAGTTGAGAGTTCATTTCGTCATCGGGCAGAAAATGAAGGATCCAAGGATCCACTCATTTAGTGGGACCACGCGTTTTCGTTCATGCAACGTTCTGCCTTAACCGGTTTCATTTTCAGGAGTTATGTGTTAGTTTGTGCTGATCACTTAGAATTTCAGACATCTAAGGTAAGGTGTCTGAGGTGATTTGGAAGAAAGTATTTAATCCTAGTGCCAGCTTCAACCAATTGATATTCAGTCAGCTATCGGCGTTTAAAATTCTTGTCTTTGTCCATTTAACACTCCATTTCAGTTTACATACGAGATCCTATAAGAACATAAGATTACATGACGGACAATTTCGCAAATATAGAACCTGTACTGACTGTGATTATATCACGGGAATCAGTCGAGGGAGCTATTGTTCTGTTGCTGGCGCTGAACAAAAATCATGGCGGTCACAGATTTACAGACTCTCTCGAAGTGGTTAACAGTCCTGAAAAGTATTCTGATGACTCTGGAAAAGCAAGCACATTTATGCTTGTCACACTGAAAGTAAGTAATTCAGAACTACTTAACTTCGAATGTCAGATTAGAGGAAATCTTGCTGACGGCAGTAAATTAATGGAACCGTCGTGCGTGAAGCGGTAAATCATGAATCATAATCACGGAAACAAAAGCAAGGAAAGGGATGCAAAGGATGACGAAAAAAGACAGTGGCGAGAATTGTCATGGAAATTAGAGAACGTATGAATGTGAAGGGTGTTTTAATGTGGCCAGCAATAAAGGCATATATATGGCCGAATATCATACTACTGTAACGCACATTTTACAATACAACTGACACATAAATCTTAGCCTGTTTAAGTTACACTTCCATCTCCATTACACTTTTAGTGTCATGATTTTCCGCCAGATTTCTCTCTAAATTTTAGTGCCGTTATTTAGTTCATTATACGAAATAAGTTTAGGCACTGTCCACTGGGAGGAAAAGTAATTCTGCCCCTGAGTACGATAAGAAGGCATATGGTGGAGTGGAGGCACAGCTCCACACATTCTTAATTTTGAACTAGATAAATGTAAAATGTTAGCATCACGCCTCGTCCGCTTTACCCTTAACATACACTAACCACGAGGTTGGGTGTGCCCCAGAATCAGTCTGGATGCATTCGAGAAGACACACTTTTACTCCTGTCGGAAATGTGCCATGATTCTTTAGCTGTCCCGTCCGTAGGTTAATAGTTATACGGACGACGCTGCTTCGTCTTCTTATAAAGCGCTACAATCTGTGTAAGGTTCTGGCTTGCTCAAACACTTTCTTCAACTATCTCTCTTCTGTGCTACTTTCTTCAAATTGCTTATGTTTATGCTCTTTATATCTTCCAAAACGTCATTTTCCCAACGTGTTTTAGGTCTTCCAATTGGTATTTTAGACAGGGGTTTCCATCTCTTAACCTTCTGCACAATATTATCCTCAGCCATGCGTTCAACATGGCCTAACCAGTTTAATCCTTGTTTTTTAATAAACCCAATTATATTTTGTCCTTTTAATATATCATTTATTTCTTGATTAGTTTTAATTCTCCAGTAGCCATCAGCTGTTCTTGTAGGACCAAATATTTTCCTCGTGATCTTTATTTAAAAAATTATCAGTTTATTTGTCATATTTTCCTTAAGCACCCATGTTTCGGAGGTGTAAGTTACTGTTGGGCGAATTAACGTGTTATAAAGTTGTAGTTTGACGATTCATGATATTAATTTTGATGAAAATAGTTTTTTGTGAACACGGTATGCCCTATTTCCTGCTGCTATTCTTTCTTTAATTTCCTCCTCAGTAGAGCTGTCAATATTCACCATTGTTCCTAAGTATTTAAATGAATTTACTTGTTCGAACTGTTCTTTTCCTGTGTTTATGTACGTAGGGTGTATTGTTTTTCCTGTACTGTTTACTGTCTGAAATATAGCATATTTAATATCCAACACTTTTTGTCATATGACTCCCTTTCCTTCACTAGGTTACGAGACTCTAATTACGTCAGAGTTGTTAAAGATTTTAGTAGCACTACACTAGTTTCACGGAAAAATAGACTGACTGTACCTATGTATCTATACTGTCTTGTATGCATGTCCGAATTTTGTTATTACTGATTATAGGAAATTAAAAATTGAGAATTTGGCGGGGCCTCCAATGACGTTTCATCCTAAATTTTTGTGAATGGCGGCCAACTGATCAAAAAATTTATAGGAAAAAACAGGCGCAAAATCTCATAAGACTAATTCTCGTAAGCACACTAAATGAAAATATGTTTAATAACATAACAACGTATAAAGGAAAGTAGTAAATTGTTAGTATATTTATGTAGGCAAAAGCATTCACTGCTGTAATCCGTGACCGACAGGGGTTTAAAGACGATTTGAAACACCGTGCGGGCACACAAATATAAAGGATTCCCTGGCTGACCACTATTCTGCCTACACCGTCAACAGTACTGTTGGTAAATTGGAAGTTAGAAGAACCACGACAGGAGGAACATTTCATCAAAAACTAATTATATTGCTTGTTTCTTCATTAAAAATGGGATGTATGTAGCAACGTTGTGAAAATAACAAATCTTTAGGTAAGATACAATTGACAGTAATAAATCGATCATTAGAAGTTTCTCTGCTTTTCTTGCACATATTCCATTGTTTGGAATCTGAATCTATAATAATGGGCATGGCATTCAAATTTCACCCGCGACTAGACTGCTTGTATAGTCACAGAATTTAAAACGCGTGAATACGTAACGCGAAAACCTATTTAACTATTTAAGTGGAAACAGTACTTTTTGTCATGCCCTATGCACAAATGACAAATTACAATTAACCTGTCTTAAACAATATAACATAAAATACTGTCTAAATTCTTCAGGCATATTACTTGAAGAAAGTTCACAGAATTATTAAATACTATATATTTTAAGTCGTTGAACATTACTGTTTTAGTTCTAGCGGCATGCAGCTGTTTTCACCATTTCCACTGCGCCGTATAAATATTTGGTGTGGCGTTGAGATCACAAACTGAAAAGTTTTCTTTTAATTGTTCTGAAACTATACTCTCTGTATTTCAAAGTCTTTGCAGTCTGTGTTTTCAATGATGCAACACAGAAAAAAGTCAACATCACTTCTGCGCATATATATGTCTGTTTGTCATCGGTTGGTGCAGGACCAACGGTAGGTACACTGTGTGGCAGGCACGTTGCAGGTTGTTGGTAATGGTTTGACATTAAACTGCTACGTCGGAAGACGGCAGGAATTGCCGAAACGTATAGCTAGATCATGAACACATTCTAACACGAATATTCGAAAATAAGTTTGTATTAGGATGGAAAAACCATGACAGTGGTCTGAAAATATTTTTTACAGAATCTGCACGTTAGTAACATGGGCGAAATAATTCGCTTACCTTGAAAGAAAGAAATGAGTTTGCACATGACGGCTCCAAACACAAAGTTACGTAGAAGTTGTCCTATCAAGGTAAATGGCATGCAGAATACTCCTAGAAGCAGGTCTGACACGGCCTGAAATGAAAAAGAACATTTTGTTTCAAGAATGATGTATGGTATTTCTTGAGGCCTTTCATCACACACAATACAATGCAGTATAACACCAAAGTTTCAGGGATAAGTTCATTTAGCTGATAAACTAGGTGACTGCAGCAGTCACAACAGCAACAGCAACAGCAGCAGCAGCAACAACAACAACAACAACAACAACAACAGCAGCAACAAGTTCAGTTAATTAATAAAAACAAGAATAAAATCGGGATAACATTTTGTTGTAAATCCGCGTTATTACAGCAAGAAAATGGTAAGTAAAACGAGTGAAATTAAGAACCGTCAACAAACCCTATGACGAATAAGGTACATCCACCACCTTACCTCAAATCCTATCACCCTAACATCCATTTCATACCTTCATACAACTTTCCCGTTCTTCCGAATGTTCCTTGATACAAGAAGATTCCTCATAGAAACTTGGTGTATATTATCCCCACTCCAACTAACCGTAGGTTTCAGCTACAACACACCCTCTTTTCACCATGCGTGTCCTCTATTTCGACGCAGAATTTGCAACCTACGGCTTGAATTTCTAAAAAAAAGTCCGGATTTTTTATTTATTTCTTAGAGCTTCTACATATTTTGATAATAATGGAATTCAAAACAATGCTTCTATTCTTTCTAAAAGAAACACGTAACAATAGTATTATAACATCACTGTCAAAGTCAAAATAAAGAAGTGTGACCAGCAGTTCTTTTGCGTCTGTACAGCCAAACTCTGCCCCAGGCCGCCTCAGTGTTGAGGTATCCAGATTACACAAAACTAGACACACACACACACACACACACACACACACACACACACACAGCCGGTAGAACTCTTCTGAACAAGTGAGTCTGTACTTGCACAACCCTCCACAAACACAACTGAAAAACACCCATGCCTTCAGCGGGATTAGAACCCGCAATTCCAACAATTGAGGGACCAAAAAACCCCAATATCTGCGCCTTAGATAACACGTCCAGTGGGATCGGAATTCAGCCGTTGACCTTAGGAATGCCTCGGGAACATTGCTGTAGGTCCATAAATTTCACGCTCCTTAATAACGTCAAGTTCCCTGTACAAACAACGGCATTCCTTAACTTGTAATAAACCTAAATTGCTAAGCGCACTGACAACTTTCTTAGTTTAAAATCATTTTTTTTAGACACTGGAAATTGTCTTCTTTCCTACATCCATAAAAATAATCTAGCAAAATTATTATTTTATGTACGTGTAACCAATATGCACGTGTAGGCTACGTAATTCACCATGTCCGCAAAATTGTCCGTCCGTTAAGTTTTGCATCTGGGCAGAAAATTATTGCGAAGCGTCCGTGTTCGGGAAGTACACTTAAAGGCTTGTGAACTTTGTTGTGCCTACATGCGTTGTAACACACACACAAAAATAAAACTTTGTCCTGTTCATTTTAGTAAATTCCGAGGAAACATCGCTCTAGAGAAAGCAAGACTGAAGCTTTTACTACGACAGGATGAAGAGCAATCCGGGGAAAAATCAACGAACTCCGCTAGCATGATATGAGGAAAAGGAACCACTCAGCGCAGAATTTTCAGCAAAGCCACGCTAGTGTATCGCAACGTAGAAATATTGCACTTCCAAAATAGTGTTAAGGTTTGGCCGGTATGCATGAAAATTATATACTGTTATATATATATATATATATATATATATATATACTGTATATACA
>Ga0123354_10005694_pt1 | contig 18225 bp, 12 predicted proteins | sample TergutLab28metaG_2_FD_97872 | JGI IMG/M metagenome (GOLD analysis project Ga0123354, IMG submission 97872) | Labiotermes labralis P4 segment gut microbial communities from Petit-Saut dam, French Guiana - Lab288 P4 | ecosystem: Host-associated > Arthropoda: Insects > Digestive system > Gut ...
AAGGAGGGCCTTCCCCCCCCCCCCCCCCCCCCACGTTACTGAACACAAAATGTGTTTTGATTTTCTCGATAATTTTGTCCGAAACATCTCTCATTCTAAGAGGAATTGAGCGAGATATGATAAAAATTGTATGTTGGTCTTCTTGTAAAGTACCCGTTATTGTTGTCAGCTTGTAATGCAACTTGAATTTTTGGGCAAATTTTGGAGGAAAAAAACATTAAAATATCAAATTTCATGAAAATCCGTCCAGTGGCAGCCGAGGAGACAGAGTAAACTGTTTTCATGTAGGTCTTGTGCCTTTTCTTTCTTAAGCAGAAATTGATTTTCTTTCGTAAAGTAAGGCAGTTTAAATGTCACAAGCAGCAGTTTTTCTTAAATTTTATTTGTGGTACGAATTGAAAGGAATTCCGATATAAATCTGTTTAGGCGTGTGCCTGTATTCCTTGACCAAGAAGGAAAATGACGGAATTTTATTATTTCAACCGTAGGTTGAGAATTGCGGAAACCAACTTTGTTGCTCGAGGCGGCGACGTCTGAGATAGTGTCAACTGAAGACACAGATATTTTAGTGGTGATTCTGTTCCCTTGCCCGGAAAGTAACCTGCATATTTTAGCTACGTGTTGTCACGTATGACAACCGACGAATATCTGGCGCGGCATTGACTCTCCATTGTGTCGAAGCAAGGCGTTTCCTAAGTTCCTTATGTCAAAACCCTTAATTTGGTCCCTTCAACGACGATCCCTGAAAATTCGTCGGTGTTGTTCTGTTCTACCCTACATGTGCGTGTCCAACCGAGAATTATTGTTTAATGACTGTCACTCATATGGGACGCGTCTGACTTGAATCGCTGCTAGTTGTCTTCTTCCTATTGGTTCGTGGTCTCTGTCAAGCCAACATGTCAGCATACTGAACATCGTCAATTTAAGCCCTCCTCGTTGCGCTTCAGAGTAAACCGTGTTTATAAACGAGTGGCCGGGATATGGGCTGGATGGCTGGGGGGGAGTCAGGTGCAAGAGATTACGCTCTTCACCGCAGCGTCCAGACCGGCTCTGCGGTCCACCCAGCCTCTTAATCGGTGTGTACCGAGGCCGAAGAACACTCACCTCCATGTAGTGCTAATGCTAAGACTGCATGGAGCCCCAGTTGCGTTTCCCCACACGCTGTCGACGACGTATTTAATTAAGCACATGCACGACTTTGCCTGTACCTAACCTGTTTGTGACGAAATTTCAAGCATTCGTACCAGTTTCTTGCGTTCGCGATTTCTCTTGTAGTCTAGGAGAGAGTTTTAAATTGACTCCATCGACGGCCCGTTTTAGTTCTGTGCAATAAGCAAACCATTGCAGACCCCGATGGCCGTACTGTTTAAGGCGTCGAACTTACGCCGCTTGATTGCTGGCATCGCGGGTTCGAATGCCACTGAGAACATGGATGTTTGTTTCATGTGTTTGTTGTGTGTTGTGCAGGTAGTGGCTGCTGCTGTTGGCTGATCCCGCTTTCAGAGGACGTCTCCCCGTTTTGTGTGTGTGTGTGTATGTCTGTTTGTGTGTGTGTGTGTGGGTGGGTGTGTGTGGCGGTGTCCTAGGCCCGATTTGGGCTGTAACACCACAAGAGAAAGCAGTCTATTTGCCGTTGAATGCTTTTCTTTCCCAGTGTTTGGCTTACCCATGCAACAGATTGTGTACATTACAGGTTTTTTTTGTATTGTTTTGTTTGTATTCGGATTACCGGAAACATTTTCGTAAAGACACATTTCCGCTTAATAGAGGTTTCGTTTTGGGCAAATTTTGCTGAAATTGTGACGCACAGTCGACAGTTTGTAGCCTCGGTGGTTAACCCAGTTCTTGTGAATGACCTGAGAAACTGATGTCTAGTGCGGCTGCCAGGATGATCATTGCTGTTGATGTGGACTGTTCAACAGCAGCAGTGCCATGAAACCTTTCTAACGAGTGTTTGCTGAACTTAACAAGCGTGCATCGAATTGTAAGAGGCGTCGTCACAATGTGTATCATTCGCATACTCCATTGAAGCACGATTGTTTTACCCTTTCGTGAAACGGAGTTGGCGCCGGAATTATTTTTTTAATTTTAGCACACCCTGTATATAAAATGTGAATGATACAGGAACCAAATACGTTAGAATTATGAAACAAACTGCATTTTGAAGAGAAAAAAACGGAGATTATATACCACGTTTAAAATATTCAGTACCTATATTTGTTGAATAAATATATGAAATGCAACTTTAGAGGTTAGCGGTGCGGTACGATCACTATAGTTGACATTAGGCATCAAAAGGTTAATGTCCCCAGGAAACAGATTGTGCATACAGTAGGATAGGCTTGTTCAACCCGTAGCTGGGGAGTAACTTGTTGCTCGCGACACAGCGGAGTCGAGGAGATGAGAAACCGTCTTTTAACCCTGTGCGTGGTACAGCTGAAATAGAACACCGAAGCTGTATTTGAAATATTCTCAGAGTACAACCAACAATGTGCGACTTTTCTCAATTTATTTATTTCTGTAAGACGCTCTACATGTTTCAGACGGGTTTTCCGTCCATCAACATGGGCTCAAAAACTGCACATACAGCGTCAGGCATTTGTCAGACCAGTACTGCTACCTGCTGCTAGCCCGGCCGGGCTGTATTTGTAGTTTTTGAGCTCCTGATGATGGACGGAAAAACCATCTGAAACATATATACCGTCTTACAGAAATAAATAAATTGAGAAAAGCCGCATCTTGTTGGTTGTACTCTGAGAATATATCAGCGATGCACGGACCTATGAATGTTAAACTGTATTTGAAAACTATGAGCTGTTATTTACGGAGACTTACATTACATTACCAGTTACGTTTCACTAAAATTACCCTAAAAATAACGACACCCTAACCTAGGTTTTACATTTATTTTGTATAAAATTTTACTATTCTTATCGATATATTTTTATGGCGCGTAATGTATAAAAATACACCCGTAAGATTATACACACCATTATACACACCATTATACACACCATTATACATACACTTACTCATCCTTCATTCTGTGTATTGAATTTCACGTTGCCCGCGTGTAGGCCAAAATTTGCCGATGTTTCCCTCATCGCATAAAAATTTTATCAGGCATCCAGTGAAATGTCACTAAACTGTCGGCCGTCCGGCGTACAGTAATAACAGTTTTTTCTCTGCCATTCTTCTGCAGCCATCACAATTACACGCGCTCTGGCCGGTGCCAGTTCGGAATTGGCTTCAGAATGCTTAAAAATGTATGAAACCTTTTGAGACCTTCCGTGGGAGTCCGTGGACGGTGGTTCGGCATTTGGGAAGACGACTGCCTTCAGAGAACAACAAAATTCGGACGAAAACATAGACGGAGACCCGTGCCTCCGGTAGGATTCGAGCACAGGATGCCAGTGTTCGAAGACCGTACATGCTGTAGACGGAGCGGCCATCGTGATCGACCTTTCGGTTTCACTATAATTCTTAATTAAAACAAACTGTTATTTAACCCTTATCCTGCTAACGTGGAGAATATGGTGAGCTTCTAATAATGCCAGCAGATGACAGATGGGATTTAATTCGGCGTTTAGAGGGTTAACCCTCTAAATGCCGAATTAAATCCCAAAGGAGAGCCGTCAAAGAGTGTGCCAGTGCACTGAAGCATAAATAAGACAAGAAGTATTTCCCTTCAGAGAATTTCACACTGATGTTTTTCGTGTGTTTTCGTTTGTTTGACACCGTACTCTGTCCCGAATGTAGCAACGCGTGTCCTTATCCCGTGACAGGGGGGCAGACAATAACAACAGCATCAGCAGGAGCGGCATTTGACCCAGAACTTGCGTCATTGAAACTGTCTTTGAATACTTTTCATAGAATAGCTCTTCTGAGCAACTATTATTACGTAACAAACGTAAGAAGTAGCCAAGACCCGTACAATGAGCTACCGTTTTTCTAACTTTTTGCTTCTTGATTCATTGGAAGAAAAACTTTTATCTGCTCTCCATCGCTAGCCGTGTTTAGCTCAGTTAGACGGACGGCTGCTTAAAGGGCCGGCTTTCGTTCCCAGGTTTGGCATTCGGGAAGAGGTCATTTCCTACGTGCTGGAGGAAATAACTCAGACTTTCTATCCTGTGGGTACCAAATATGATTTTAGGAAAGTTAAATGGCGCTGCCTACAGCTCACACCAATTCATCCACAGTAAATGACAGCGTGATACGTATGCGCAGGGAGCACGTGTGATTCGTCGAATAAAGCGTGGTCTTGAAACTTTTTTTTGTGGTACATTAACAATTATCCGTACACACCTTACTGAATGAAGCTAAAGCTGATATTAGTGGCTTTACAAACATAGGTCTCCGATTTTGTAGTATGCTTCTACTACTATTACTACCACCACCACCACCAATACTACTACTACTACTACCACCACCACCACCACCACTACTATTACTACTGCTGCTGCTGCTGAAATCTAACATTGGATCACACGAGTCCAATGTCCGCTATAGTACTCGACTTGGAACATTGGCATAGAAGGGAGAATAATATTCAAATAGATGTGGAGGTAATACGGTGGGAAGGTGTGAAGTGGATTATCGTGACTGAGGCAAAGGATCCGTGGCAGGCTGTTGCTACCACGTTAATAAACCATCGGATTCCCGAAAAGTCGGGAAATTATTAGAATAGCTGAACGACTGTTAGATTCTGAAGGAGGGACTCAACTCCCCCCCTCCCCCCATTGAAGAGTTACGAAATCTGGTTGATGTGTAAAGAAATTAATAACCTTTATTGGTTTGTGTTGTTTGTATTTCCTTTTTGAAACGCGTGCCGTCGCAAATTTGCGCCCAACATTCTGCAGCTAGGCACACTCCAACACAACGCTTGTCCATTACTCTTTGGGACCCCACACATTGTAATGATAGAGTATTACGGAATGATATGACGTTGCATTACGGCATGGTACCTCCGATACCTCGCTATGACGTAGAATCGGTACGGGCCTCCTGCTATCTCGTTACGACGCGCTGTTACAGTGTGAGCCTCCTGATAATGCCGTCATGACGCCGCAGTCTGGGACTCCTGATGCCCGGGTATGACGTTGCATTACGGCATTGTACCCCGGTACGTCGCTGTGACGTAGTATCAGTACGGGCCTCTTGCTATCTCGTTACGACACATTGTTACAATGTGAGCCTCCTGATAATCTTCTTATGACGCCGTAGACTGGGACTCCTGATGCCCGGTTATGACGTTGCATTACGGCATGGTACCCCCGATATAACGTTATGACGTAGTTCGGTATGGGTCTATTGATATCTCGTTACGACGCATTAGTACATCATGTGCACCCCCTGGGTTTTACGTGTATTGTAGTCGTGTATAATACTCGTGTCATATCAACTGCAAATACCTACAGTTTATTTACGAGGGCTATTACATGTAAAAATGCTGATTTGCTTAGACGATGAAGTGTTGGTACCGCCTGTTAGTGAACCTATTAATGTTACATATTAGTAAACATCTGCTTCAACAGGTAAATACGAAATAAGCAAAATGCATTGCAACTGACTTTGTTAAAAAAAAAGACCTGACAGCCAGAGTACAGAGCGACTAAGAAAGAAGCAAGTCATTGTAGCACTACTGCCAGCATGACTGTCAGAGTTCTGTTTTTCCGAGACGACCACCCTGTCTGGGATATTTCACATGATTTCCCTCAGTCTCGCTAGGACAATTCGTGTCACCGCTGTTTTTTTCCTCGTCCCCACCAATTTGAAGGTTTTTTGTCCTAATAACGTAACTCATTATCTGCAGGATATGGCAAGGATGAGCAGCAGAGTGTGTATAGTCTGCATGTTGTAGGATATGTAGTGGTATACTGACAGTGATGTTATTGCCACAGGTGTCATTAGGACTATTCGGGTATGGGCGTGATTGTTGAAATTTTAAATCTAGATGTACAAAGGCAACATTGTAAATTTAATGCATTAGATTTGCAGTACTGCACTAAACTCCACCAGCTGCAGTGAACAAAATGAAGGTAAAGTAAACGTTTAGGCCTACTGTAGGCTACGGTAGTATGTTAGACCATAATTTGCCCTAATATGTATTGGGACGTAACCATTTGGAATCTCCCCCCCAGGTTTTGTGTGGGTTTTATTAGTCATTGTAGGCGAGTGTCGGGAGAATTCCCTAAATCAGGCCACCATCACTTCTTTTCGACTACACCGGACGTATTGTTTTCATATTAGTTGATACCATGTGACTTATGTAGTTGATACGACCTGGCTAAAACACAGGAACTCAATCCACAGGACTGCAATGTTCGTCTGGTCTTCATTGTCGTTTTAGGTTCGCGTAAGGAGACATTTGTTGGTCATATGAACAACCAGGTCAAATGCAAATTGATATAATTTGATGAATGAATCACCCTACAAGTCAACACTGTAACAATCTTTATACAGGGTAATAATTTCACTTCGTTCGAAAGTGAAATTATTTTGCTGCACCGTAACTGATAGTGTTTTCATTATTAGAGTGTGGGGACTCAAAACTGAAACTTGCTTGTAGTTTCTTGAGTTTCTCTATCTCGCACATTGCAATCTAGACCTTCAGATCCCCGAGCTGAGTGAAGTTTTGTTAAGCCTGGCGTAACATCTTTAAACAGGCCACTGTCGCTTTTCCCTTCTCGAAATAACGATTCTCTCATTCGTCGCCTTTGCGGCACTGCTAACATAGTTTCTGAGAAACCGTGGTTTTATTCGGAAGGTAAACTTAACGCTAAAGAGCGAAATTCAGATTCTGTACTGCGTGTAAAGAATTTTTTGGGGGTGTGTGTGACACGTGATCTCTTACTTTACAAGAACATCCCTTACTTGTATCTGAATGCAGCAACCGCTGGCAAATATTCGGGCCTGATGGGGCTGGAATGAGCAGGAGACATTACGTAGCGATGTATTTGCTTTTTATGTAATCTTTCTTCCTTCGACGACGCTTGATTAATACGGTTAGTGAACAATGAATAGGAAATGGCGTGATAAGAGGCGGTCGTGGCCTACTTTAAGGCATTGCCGCGTAATTTGTCTAGTGGTACCCATGAAAACCTCGAACTCCTGAGGTTAACCGTCATCCGGCCCGAAGTTTTAACCCGGGACCTCTTTCTGATTAAGTCGAGGCAGGCTACTAACCTCTTGACCGCGACTTTCGAAAGATTTGCTTCTGGTGGGATGTGACGCTGTACTGTCGTGCAGTCTTTGGCGTGTCGAAAGATTGTACTGTCTTCATCTTCAGGTGCCAGGCATTCTTCTTGGACACATTGACCCTGGGAAGTAGGCTCTACCATACTGTAGAAGGTCGGGAGCTGCTTCCCTGAGGACACAGAGTCACATCCCAGGAGAAATGATTCTTCAGCAGCACCGCTGTGCAAACAGATAATCTCTCCACGCGACTTTATGATCTAAGGTCGTTTGGAGCGTGCAGTGAAATATCGAATGGACGTACAAGATGATTAGGTTAGGGAAATAATAGTACCGAATTTTTATATAGCAGCGCTTGAAAAGCGGTTACTTGGACAACCAGAAAGGAGCTCTGTTCAGATTAAACATACGAAGATTGGTAAAGAGGAGATGATGTAATTGGCTTTGGATCTTGTGTAATGGCGAGTTTTGTTATTGGCGGTGTTGAAACAGAGTTCTCTTGATCCTGTGTTGTTTCATAGCGTCGGAACAAACACCATATACTTATACTGCGTCGTTAAATATACTCAGAATCAGTCTGTGAACCATCCGAATTTTATTCGCCTCCTCAATGAAGCAGACGTGCTGAGCCTCGAGCCAATAAATTCGGTTCCTTGAGCGCGAAGAAGGCTGGCTACCTGTTGTTTAATTTACCGCGGACCAGTGTTGCCGAATGACAACCCAGATAATTCTCTAGACGTCATCTTGTGTGTCTGCGCGTGATGCTGCTGTTTCTCTGTCGTGACCTATTGTCCTCACCAGACATCATTTTGTTCGTCACACTGTTTCTTGTACCTATTTCTTTTGATTCCCATCTGCTCTTCCTTCATCGGCATTGTTTTATCTTGTATTGTGTAATTTTTTCCTTGTTACTCTCGTCATTTCCCATCATTACTACGTAATAGTCCACGCCATTACGAGGAAGACCGGCGTAAGGCTGGGTGCTTTGGTATGTTGTACAGGGCATGGCAGCGCAGTCGGTCTGTCGAATTACAGATATTTGCCGAAATATGTAAATGTGTGTGCTAAATTTGTAGCGAATTCACTACGAGAGGAATGTGTTTTAGGGGACTATGAATACAGTGCAGATCATCTTTGACATGTGGAAGTGGAAGTAAAGGTAAAGTCAGCCCTGTGCATAATTAACCCCTTAAAGTCAACAGTTAATCTTTACTACATTTAAAGATTCAGTTTATACCGCACCTTAAGCACACCCTGTCTAGATTACAGACACGAATCACTGTTTTTTTGAGAATCGTACAAACTACAAGAATGCAATCTTTGGGCAGAGAGTAGAAATTTTAACGTCAAACCTGGCGGTACGTAAAGTAAACCACACGGCGGAAGACGTAAGTCTGTTATATGTTTGTGGAGTGGGCTGTTCTTCATCGTGGCTTGGTACGCCCATGCCTCCAGATGTAAAAACAGCGACTGATAGCCCACAAGGAATGGTTTCCCCAGCTTAGAGGGCTGGGCGTGGAAATAACTTCTTACAAAAAAATAATTTCTGTTAGGCCTACGTTACGAGAGCTCGGGTACCCGTTGTAGTGACTGGTCACTGGCGGGATGACTGGGTTTCGTTTCTTAGCACGTGCGTGAGTTCTCTTTGAGACCAACATCCAGGGAGTTTATGGGGCCCACCAAGCCTGTCGCACGTATGTATACCAGAGCCTGTTTTCTTAGGGTTAAAGCGGCTAGAGGGTAGCCATGACCATTCACTTACACCACAGTTAATAGTGCGTGAAGGTTTACCTGTATTCTCCTCCGCGTATTCTTGGCCTGGTACCTAAATCACACGTAGAGAAGCCTCAGCTCTTCTGGGATGCTGTACCGAAACGTCGGTAACCAACTACCAACCTACGCCGCGTAACATCCCGGAAGAGCGAAGGCCTCAACTACATCACAGCGTAAGCCTGACATAATCATAGATGTAGCAGAATTACGTCCACAAAGACCCTGTCATTTTTCATGACAACTTTCAGCGCGAGTTGCACAAATATTAACTGTTCTGCTACACCAGTCATATGATTGCAGCTACTACGTAAGCAGGAGATACTGGCACCTCCACCGTCCCTAATTGCAGAAACCCACTGCTCTGCGCGCACATCACTTCGCGACTTGTGTGACATCAGCCTGCGCTAGATAATGTTATTTGCGCCTGAAGCTGGAGGCGTTGTGGAAATAATGCTGCTATACCTGTTGTGAATATTTTCACAGAAGGCGTCGCTCAGACTTCAGTAGATCCTGTGTCACGATCATGTCGACAACATAATGACATGAGACTGGGAACTTGCGTGTGGGATGCTTCAGGACAGCCTGCACTGATGTCTTTAGTGAGCCCGTTAGTAAACCGTCTGGTAGTTTGAAAGCCGAGAATTTTTGGCCATGTGAATAGCTCGATTGTTGAAGGACTGTCATTGTGCTGGTTAACTATCCAATGACACTTGCGACTTCCAGGAATCGATGTATAGCCACGAACACGTCTGCTACATCTGTAGAGCAGGTGATAGCACCACTATGCAGATCCCCCTCCACCATTATCGCTTCTGGCTTCGAGAAGTGTCCGTTTGAAATCGAGGTTCATCCATCGGCAGCGTTGAGTGAGGTCATTCGTGCTTGTGAAAATGACCGATTGGTTGTCCTAGCAGATATCACTACTACCACCTAACGTATTCAGCACCTCAGTTCACTGTAGGCAGGCAGTCATCGCTTCATACGTCTCTGAAAATGAGTGCGACTTTTACAGGAACGTTAAATAACCTGGAAGTATTGCGAGGTACAGACTCGGGAATGTTTCTTGTATTCCCTGTGTAGTAAGTTTATCTCTTCCTTTTTTCCCACTCGTTTGTTGAACGGAGAAGAACCAAGAGAGAACACATCTTGTTGTACGCGTCAACTAATACTAATCTATAAATAAGGATAGAAAAGAACGCTGCAGCGATATAAAATTCATAGGTTGTCAATTGAAGGTTGCTGAAAGACTTTGCTGATCTTCCCACCCTCACCCCCCCCCCCAAAAAAAAACTTAAATGTAAAATGCCACACGATTTTGTTTCCTGTAGTAGAAGATTAATTGACTGGTCTACAAATCATTACGATATATATGTCACAGACTGATCAGCGTCAAACTGTGTAAATTTGCCAAGAGATAAATTACAGTCGAAGTGGGTTATAGTGTCTTGAAAGGAACTGAATAATTTGTGTCTTTCAAACCGATGATTGCGTTTTATGAGGGATTCCAGAGGTATAAGATACTACAGACGAGGTGTCGCATGAACCGATGTAGTGGTAACCGAGTTTGAGTGTACTTACCAAATTTCTTTTTGAATGGTTCATAAGAAGGAAAAATCGGGTCTTTGGACTTTCGTACCGTTTTCGGGTAACGTGTTAATAAGTTTGCGTACATTTTGGGATCTAGCGTCGCCATCCTTAGGACCAAGTCAGTCACTTCTCCGAAATGTGAGTAAAGTTTGCCCCAGAACTCATACACGGCCTGGCGTCTTGAGGTGTTTATCGTGCCCTGAACCAAATTTTAGGATGCAGCCAACATGAAAACCTGAAAACATGTACAACCTTCCTCTTACTGTAGCGTACCGCAGTTCGCAGTGGAGGCGGCATCGTTCCTGTTCATACTCAAATCTGGGCAGAAGCAGAGGCAGCAGCATGAATTACTACGCTACGCCCGCTGCCTGCTTCATCCCGTCTGGTTCCTGCTGTAGTCCTGCCAATCGTGGCTGTGCAGTCCAAGCTGCTTCGCGTTTGATAACAGAATATAAGCATTCCTTGTAGAGAAACATGAAGTTTGGCACGTGATCGCTATTTGGCTAACATCATCGAAGGACAGATCTGTGAATGAGACGAACTTTTTTGTCGCTCATGGCATGATTCAGAGCAGTTTGACAGCCATTCGCAGTATTGCATGCCTAACACTAAAGCTGGGGCCTCTCCAAAAAGAACGCGCCTATCGGTTGAGAAACACAACATTACAGAGTCGTCAAGATACCTTTTAGCCTTCCTAATGATACACACGATCTGACATTCTTCACGTTGAGCCCAATATTCGCCATGCATGACTTCACTGAAGAATATGGTACAGACGGAGTTCCCTCCCAGCCGCAGGATGGTGGACGGACAGCCTGTAGTGACCGGTGATAATCAGATCCTTGGGCCCGTCTGTGAAAGAACAAGGCGTAGTAACATGTCTTTCCTCTTACCAACTTCACGACTGACATTTGGTCTGTTAAGATACAGGTCTAATTTGTACAGGGGGCCAGAGGGTTCGGCCGGTGTAGTGACTAGGCTACAGGCTGTACGATCAAGGAATTGTGATTCGATTCCCGAAAAGGAACAAGAGTTTTTTTTTAAAGCGTCCAGATAGGCTGTGGAACCCACCTAGCCTCGTATTCGTTGCGTGCTGGGTATTCCTTCCTTGGTGTAAAAGGGGCCTGGGCGTGAAGCTTATCACTTACCCCTGTCTGGTGCCAACTGCACCTCCTGTCCCTTCGTATGCCCTCATGTTGTGCACGGAGACAAGCTCACCTTTACTCATACGCGCGCGCGCGTACGGGTACAAACATATGAATGTGTTAAGTGGATATGTAACTGAATTCAGTAGAGTTTTTGATGAGAAACTAATGTGTATTCGCATAGCTGGTCACATCACCCGTTTGCATGGGTTTCGAAGGTTTGCTACCGCGCACACAGAGCGGACACCGGCCCGTGTCACGAGCCAGGTAGATCGAGTACACATTTACTCACTAATTTCTTTAATCCGCTTTAATATCATTTTCCCATCTACGCCTGGGCCTGAGATTTTTCTGCTCAAAATTGTTTTGTGCATTTCTCATAATTTTCTCTGTCGCCCTGTTTTCATGACTTAGGTCTTAGTCTGTCCTGGCGGAAGTTGAGTACCTTAAAGTAGACTACGACCGTTTCTTTAAAATTATGACCTCTCGAAGATAACATCCGGAAGGTATTCCGGGCGGCCCGGAAACCAGTCAGCGCGACAATAAGCAATAATGACTGCCAGTTATCGGCGTTCCGCCCTGTCCCTCCAGGCAAATGCCGAAATGTTACGTCACATCAAGTCACAACCACGTCATTTTGCATTATTTCAATTCATTATTCGATACTGATGGTATCAAACGACGCTGGATATTCTCAGCTACCGACATTATGGTTAAGTAAACCTTAAGTACATAAAGTGATCACCTCACCCTGTAAGCGGTGAAGATGTAACTGCGTCATTATGCAGTATACAGGCACTCCTCCGGCTTACCAAGTGGTTAAGTTCCGAAATATCAGGGGCAAATCGAATTTTGCCCAAGTCAGAATTGAGTGTACATGTGGTCAACTGTATACGGTTATAGAAGGGAGTAAGTACATTTCAATCCTAAGTTCACACACACACACACACACACACACACACACACACTGGATCCTGATCGGACGCATTACCGCCTCGCCGTCTGAGTTATCGCCCAACAATATTATTCCGCCACCTGTGTCCCAGTGTGTTTTCATTTCTTCAAGGAAGAAATCAGCGCCCTTTTCCAAAATGTTATTTAGGGTTTTTTTTAGAACTTTTTTAATCCCACCTAATTGTGAAATGGTGTTAACCAGGGAACATCTGTCTCTACAGTATCAGTAATACACGTATAAATTAGTGAAGTAATGTTAACTGTCAGTCCTCTTGTACAGGGTGTTTTCTTACCTCTTTGGCCGATAATCGCTGTCCCAACGCTCTAATGACTTTGTATTGGACTGTCTAAATGTCTTCATAATTTCAGTCGTTTGTCTAGCCCCTGTCATCGACTGTTAAACCACCCCGAGACCGGTGTACGACGCAAAGCTGGCAGAGCGTCAGGCGAAACGTTGGGCCAGAGCTTATCGTTCAACCATGGAAAAGGAACATCCTATACGTTTACTACTGGCAGAAAGTTCGTTGTGTCACTTTTGCGCCTTAACCGATCCTATTCTGGCTTCCACATTATACAGTTCCGTCTGTAGAACGCACATCCTCTTCGTCTGAGGTACCCGCTCATCTTTCATGTCAGAAGATTCGTTCTCCACCGCAATCATCCACTTCCCCGGTGTTTCTGCCCCCCCCCTCCCCCCCCCCCTTCGACCCCATATCCCCGGACCCCAATTATTTCCATTCTGCCCTGGGAAGCTACTTTAAAAATTTTGTTGCTTTTTAAAAGTTATCCTGCAACACTTCATAAAAATGTCTCTGAATCGTTTGGTTTGGAGGGAGCATTTCCCTTTATTTTGGGTTCCGAGGTAAAATCAGAGAGCCTGTTTCGTGTTGTAAGATAATATCAGAGCGTCTTTTTTGGTTCGTAAGGTTAAATGAGATAGCCTATTTTGGGTTGTAAGGTTAAATCAGAGCACCTGCTTTTTTGTGTAGGGTAAAATTAGTCTTCTCTTTTGAATTTGAAGATTGAATTAAAGCGCCATCTTGCAAGATTTGCTTCAAAATTTACTTTCGTTGATAGTATTTTAATCTTATCTAGGCCTGGGTACCGGCTGTTTTAACGGCAGTTTGCCGTTATTTTCCTCAGACACTCTAGGCGATCGCCACTTTATTTTCTTGAGATAAGCCACGTCACCACTCTCCATGCACTCGTCTGCACAGACCAATAAAAAGCACACGAAATGAATATAGTAATGAACTTACAGGTCTCACAAAATGTAGCAACAGTTTGCTTCTGTACAGAGGGAGACTGTTCCATGCAGGTAGTTCGTTGGGTAAACGCAAAACGTGCGATGATCCATACATATCACTTGCTGCTGGTTAATGTACTCGCGTGTGACGGCCAACAGTGAAAATCAGAAAATGAGTTGGAAAATCACGCAACGTCAAGCTTTCGCTAATGGTGTTCCTGTTTGGAAATCTGTAAAAGGTGTTTTTATCGCGTGCATGTGTCGTCTCATAGGACTGTAGGTATCGTAGCTTCGACGGTTGTGTGGAAGGAATTGTGTAGGTTTATTTATCGTGAGTGATTTATGGCGAAGCTGCAGGGACTTGGCTGGAGTATGAAATGTAAATTGCAAGGAGTGGCTTGGAAGCCGTAATGACCTGTTTTAAAGTAATATGTCAGCATTTGTCTGATGAAATTAGGGAAACACGCCTGAAGAGAGCCGGGCTGTCTGGGTTCCATGTCCGTACTACTTCATGTTTGCAAATGCGAATTATTTGTGCCATCGCGTTCTTTTGCATGACTTACGAATTCAGTTTTTAATGGTTCAAAGCTGCATGGGGTGTTCGCAGTCCGAGATTCTTATCCCGATGTCAGCAATTATTAATACTAAATATCTTGCGCATTTCTTCACCCATTTCGTTCATTAATGGGTACATGATTTGTGAATATTTTTTCTTCAAGTAAAGTGGTACGTGATCGACTTATCCTTAGGGCTGTTTTGTGTAGTGGGAGAACGTCGTTCAATTAGTTGACTGGCCTCCGCAGTCGTTCTGTACATGGGAGTCAATATCAGAGCGTCTGTTAGCGCTTACGAATGAACTCTTCTTCCTAGACCCGTTCTTAGTTGGTTCATTGATGCTGGTATAGTATGCCTTAAAAACAGAGCAAGGCTCTTTCTGTTCGTTTACCACAATTATGTGTCCATTATCTGACTACGGTTCCTGGCCTGTGTAGGTTTTCATTCAGCTGAAGGAAGTACTCCGAAGAAGCAAATATTAAAGGAATGTATGGATATTTTTAACTTTTTTTAATAAAACAGTTTCCATGTGGAGACGCTATGTAGGGTGTCGCGTCGACTCTGGTAACATTCTTTTTCAAATTATGGAAAGCGCAATAATTAATTATTAACGTGGATACCAAATTATTGTAGAAAGCATGTGCGACGTACGTATATCTTGCCCACCCCTTATCAATGTCATGAACTGCTATGATTAAACACTTCAGTGTGACATGTTGTGACTGAGGTTGTGAACATTTTACAGTGAATGCGTCAGTATCCGTACTGTTTCAGTTTCTTTACCACTCGCAGGTTTAAAATCTGTCAGTGGTTTTGAAGAGTGCCATCTTCAGGTAGGATGTGGCATGGAATAGATGATAGAAATTTGCAGGCGTGGCAGTTGAGCTTGCTTTCTCCATGTGGAGGAATCTGGGACGTCGGCAAATTTCTACCAGAGTGCACGGCGTCACATCCAGAAGCGACAGGGGTCTCCGTAGTCGCCGCCGTGAGAGTTTCAAATCTCGGATTGTTGGTGGGTGGTGCGTAGAGGGGACTGAGAGAGTATGCGAGAAATGTGTTGGTAAGAGCGCGACTGTGTGCTGCATAGTTCCGTTCTGTTTTGAACATCTGAGAACCAATTATAAAAATAGCCAGTAAAGTCGATGTCACAAGTCTTTAATTGGTGCGAAGTAGGTTGGAAGATGCATGCCAGGGAATTTACACATCAAAGTACCTGGTTGTACTACCTGCCCTGTACTTTTTTTTTTTGGCTGCTGCTTCTGCTGCTCTTGTAAGTCCTTCATGTCCGCCTTATATCCCGGCTGATGAACCCGGGCCCTACAACATCATACCGGGTGGAGAAAGTGGCAGGCAGTTAGTTACATTATATCAATGCGGGTCTGGGCTGCTAGTGATTCCCTGACCGCGAATGTTCTTGCCGTTGACCCATTTCTGATCCTACTTTCTGGAACCCTTCATTTTCCTTTCTTGTTTGTAAAAAAAAAAACCTTTGTTTGTTTTCCTACAATAAATAAAATAAAAATTCCAACCTTTTATTGACCGGAGGCTCAAAGATTTCGAGGTTATTTCGAATTTCAGTCTAAGTAGAAAGTTTTCGCCGCAATATTCAGTGTACATGTGTTGACATCGACTTTCTCATTACGTGAGGTTTAAGAAATGGTAATTAGGCAAGCTGATTCCCACACTTTCCACTTTCATTGGCTGTCTTGTTAGTTTACATTTCTGGACAGTAGAGGAAAGTGCATCCGGCAGACAGGATAGTAGAAGCAGGCGTTTCGGAACTACGGCATTGACTGCTGAGCTTCAGAGCACCATGCTAACGACAAGCAGGTGGCCCACAACGAAGCCCTCGGGTCCTGGGTCTTTCGGATGCGAAGATGAGGTAAAGAAAACACCACAGACACAAACGGAAATCTCTGTTCATATTCAGCTGTACGGATTCTGCTGCAGATTTGTGCATGTCTGTTGCATGTCGCCATTAGCAACTGGCCTGCTTCAAATTGTGGCTTTTTTTGTCCGTGTTAAATGAGGGAATCAGTTTCAAGTTCATGGTTCCGTGCATCATAATTCAATATTAATAAAAATCCAACTAGATGCAACAGTAGGCAGTCTGATTTATTTTACTGCAAAGTCACTCTACATGTTTCGGGTGCCTGTACCGGAGGCTGCGGATACAGTTTTTAGTACTCCTGATGATGGGTGCTGTGACACGCGAAACATGTAGAGTGACTTTGCAGTAAAGTAAATCAGACTGCCTACTGTTGCATCTAGTTGGATTTTTATTAATATGGAGGGAATTAGTATTCGATAGTTCATAAAAATGGTGTTTAATATTCAGGTTCTTATAATTTCCATTAATTTTACGGATGGGTACTTCTGTGCTGCTGTCTTCTTGGGATGGCCTATTAAGGAAAGGAATGTTATAGCATTTGTTAATTAGACGCGGCAGTCTCTTGTGCCCGCAGGTACGTTGTAGACGACCACAAGTGCTCGTTGTTGCGTGTTGATGAACGATTCCCATTATACCACAGACACATTTAGCTAGTGAGGCTGAAATATGAGTACATGTCACATATTGTAAATAAGTTCTGACCAGACTTTGTAAAGCCTACTGCCCCAAGTTGTAAACTGTAGTCCTGCATATCTATTCCTGTGACTATTTTTATTGTTGTTATATTTTATTTTTTGAGTAAGATATTACTTAGGAACAGATTTTGTGTAAGTGGTGTTTGTATGGTAAAGTTATCGAATGTAATCACGAAGTTTTGCATTGCGCCATGTCATTATTTTACGTTCTACAAAATCACGAGCCAAAAAAAAATTGCTTACTGTCCAAAGATCTAGCACTGTAGGCATACAGCATTTCGTGGCGTTGGTGTCGTCCCCACCTCAGAAGTTTGCGCGCCCGGCGTGTCGTCTGATAGCGTAACGTCCACACGACGTTTCGCGAAAGCAGATCATCTGGTTCAGACGTTGAAATGGCTGACACGAACACGCACAGCATGGTGCCAGAGGTCTCGTGTTTTCTGTTTACACTAGAAAGTAGGCTGAATATCCGTAAATAAATTGCCACGAAATTTCCGTTAATTTAAACGTCTCGCCCCTTGCAGTAACTGTCGAACAAGAGGTGAGACGAGTAGTGAGTTCCGGTATGTGATGACTTGTAGCCTGCTAGAAATGGATAGACGTTTCGGAGAAATCTTTAACTTCACTTTCACTTGGAAGTTGTTCATCCGTGAAGGTGACAACAGCAGGCTCGTCCAAAATTTTGGTCAGTTTCTGTCAGACTGCATGGAGTCATAAGTCAGTGTTCTTCATACTCACAACTGTGACAGCTGCAAATCATGCCACTTGTTCCAAGTATGAATGCGTGAAATTTATAAATAATTCTGAAACTCAAAGAAAAATTGTTTAAAGTGCTGGTGCACAGTTGTTGAATTGGATGTCTGACGGGCAGTTTAGTGTTGCAGAGCATGTTCTGTGTCTTTACACGTCCTCTAAGAGTAATTTTGATTCTTACAGCCGACGTTGTATCAAAATCCGTTGGTCTTGTTCTTATGGTAGATCCTGGTAATGGGCAGATGAACTGTTGTAGCAAAGTGGAAGTAGCTGCAGTATCAGTTTTATCGTTCAGTAGCTCGACTTGTCGCTGAGGGTGTTTGAGAACATGGTGTTGAGGAGAATATTTGGACCTAGGAGGGACGAGGTAACGGGGGAATGGAGGAGACTGCATAACGAGGAGCTAAATGATTTGTACTCCTCACCCAATAT
>Ga0123354_10005697_pt1 | contig 18221 bp, 7 predicted proteins | sample TergutLab28metaG_2_FD_97872 | JGI IMG/M metagenome (GOLD analysis project Ga0123354, IMG submission 97872) | Labiotermes labralis P4 segment gut microbial communities from Petit-Saut dam, French Guiana - Lab288 P4 | ecosystem: Host-associated > Arthropoda: Insects > Digestive system > Gut ...
CGATTCTCAGGCCAGAGACAAACTTTCCTTAAAATTTGTCTTTGTTTTCTCAGGATTTCAAGGTAATAATACCTTCAAAACAGGCAATGTTTGCCTAATCACACATACGTTTTAACCACAATTGTTAATATATTTTTCATTTTCACCAACTTAAGCTGTTTATATGAAAGATCTGTAAACATATCAAGCAAAGAAAGAGGCTAGAGTAAAGAGGCTATTCTAAACTGCTTAATTGTTATAAGTTAAGATTTTTAAACGTGGCTGTATATGTGTGTTTGTGTGTGTGGAATAAAATCTCTGTGATTTTCAATAAATTTCATTTCTTTGTGTGCTTTTGATTTTATTGTGTGCGTTTTGTAACATCTGACGGGGTGGTCAAAAACTCTATCTTTCAGTTCCAAAAGAAGTGGCAACATGCCAACATGCCGCTGTGTAGACAAACACATTTCTCATAATCCTAACAGGGGTGGGGTTGTTCTTTCAACAGCCTCGTACAGTCTAAATCGCTACAAAATGTCCGCACCACACAGACACGCATTTTCCCAGCCAATAAACGGTGTAACAATTTTCCTTGTAATCTTGCATTTGTTTGAATCCCGTCAGGGGCATTCATTTTCTTTGTACACCAGTATTTCCAGAGAAGATGTGGCGCTAACACAGGATCCGAAGGGGACTTTTTCTAGAGATAAATTGACCGAAACGTGAAGCTGACCGCTCAGGAAAGTTTAGTGCCAAAGTTAAGATAAGCTTAGTAGCGCACGTGCGTTCCAGCATTACATATGGACGAATTTATCTTTACATTTCTTTTATTTATATTTGATTTCTGGCTATTCGTAAATTCTGACTTTACGATTTAGAAACTGAAATCGCACTATAAATCCAGACATGTCAGATAAAAAAAATTAATTAATTTCATACATAATGAGGCAACACTGCAAAATTTAGAGTAATTTACTTTTATAGTAGGAAGTCGCACACGAGGTGTGATAGATCTCTCAAATAAACATGCATCCTATCGGCATACGATATGTTCTTTTATAATAAATGAAACCTTTGGGACAGATTTTTTTTATCTCAATAATTAACGAACTTGTTGCACAAATTTTTGTTTTGCAAAAAATTTATTTAATGCCTCTACATGTTTCGAGCACATGTGCTCGAAACATGTAGAGGCATTAAATTAACTTATTGTAGAACAAAAATTTTGTGCAACAAGTTGGTTAATTACTAGACAAATATACTGAGATGCACGGTCAGCAAAACGTAAAAACTTTGGGACAGAGTAAACACTGCAAGAAGTTACACTTAATGAACAAACAGTTTAGAATTTATTGTCCATGTTCTGTGCTTATAAACTGCATACTGTGTTTGGTTTTGACTGTACAGATACAGAACCAGCATATTTGTCATTTGAGCGCAATTGAATTCCTTAAACACAGAAATTCATTCAAATGGCGTTCTAAAATTAATTCAAAACTTCACACAAAGCACAATTTAATGCAATTAGATCAATGAATTATTTACTTTTTCTTGGGGAAATAATTCTTTTTTAGTACGAAATTGACAAGAATCACATAAATACACTCTTGCTGCAAATAACAGAGCTTTGTATCTTACTGCAGGCGATTTAGCATGTTAAACCGGTAAATCAAGCAGTTATTACAACTCAGTATTTAAAAAAGGATGCCTCTTTCTTGTAATTTGCCTGTATCATAGGCCTTTTGTTTGATTTCACAATATGGCAAATTTATTTCTTTAGATGCAATATATCTAATAGATTGTTGTCTAATATGAATTAATGTTATGTACTTTGGTATATAAATACCAACGTCTGACTGGAACCTGTACCAGCATACATGGCACCACATCTCAGAAGTCACACCCTTGAGAACTTCAAATTTCACAAATATCTAATGAAAGATGCAGACATTACACCGCATGAACATCAGTTAGGTCTACATACTATTTTAATTTCATTATATATTTGGTTAAGCCGATTGAAAGACATGTTTAAATAAACCTGTACATGTTAGGTCAGTCTTACTTTTGCCATAAATAAATGTCTTGGGACGAGCAGTTTCTAGGAAACAAGTATTGTCTACACCTTTATAGATAAATGTTAAATGGATGGATGTTGCACAAGATGACATTAAAGTTAACCGCTTTTAATACAACTGACAAAAATTCGTTTGTTTCAAAACCCTACTTGTTAATTTAAAAATTCTAAGACCAAATATTGAGTTAATTCTATGTCACATGTGTTTTTTTTTATCTGTAACCCATTTATGACCCATTTAAAGTGGCCGTGTGTAGCTCAGAATTCACAGTGCTGAACGATAATGTGATGTGTAAATAAAGTTTTCCATCCGATGAGGAAAGAAGCAGTTGAGGCATAATTTGTGCAGTATCTCAGTGTCTGTCTGCAGAATCTAAGAAAACCCATTAAAATTCTTAGACGCAATAGCCTGATTCCTCTCCACGAAATCTGTAAATTTCATTTGTTTGTTACGATTCATATTCTTTGTTACTTTGTGTAATTTCAAAACGAAACTTTGGAGCTTACAAAACACACAATTTGTCATTGTTCTTAAAAGGCACAATACACGAAAGTAACATACGTTTCCATGTCGGCGAATCCTCTCAAATTCTGATAATAACATTACCATCAGACTCTGCGAACAATGAAGACTTTTGGCTTTGTCTGTCCATAATAAGCCTCGCAATAAGTTATGCTTCTGTCCGTAACTATACATATGACAACAAAGGAAAACCCGTCGGATGTTATGGGAGGTTTAGTGACTACCGTTTCAAGTTCTGCAAGCTACTGTCAAACGAAATGCACGTGTCCTGGAACAGCTGAAGTTGCTGTATTTTGTATTCACAGTGCTGTCTGGACCAGTGACTCGCTTTACACCGTGATATAAATGACTCTGGCATGATGCCAAACACGAAACACTTCTGAGAAGTTACTGTGACGCGCTCCGTGGACCTGTTATTCATTGATTCTGTAAATTCTTATAGGAAGATACAACCTTGTTCACGACAAGCAAAATTAAATATAAATTATTTAGTGCCTTTGAATAAAAGTCACTAAAATTGTAATTGTTCTTTTGTATGGGAGTAATACTTCGTTCCTCAAACTATGAGTGTAAAGTTAAGGGTCTAAAAGAGAGAAAGGTGTTGCGAGTCTTTTATGGAGCAATAGGAATGGTAAGAACAGAAGGATAAAAAATTGCAAAATGAGGCTTTCAATGAAGTATACACTTTATAACATATTGGAATGATTTCATCAACATGAAATATTATTTTTTAAATCTTATGTTTATTGGACCGTGCATCATCTAAACAGTTGAATAAAGAGAGACCAACTTGATGTCACTTGCTTTATTATTTCATTATTTATTGCTCAACATGTTTCGGATGTTAATACATCCATCCTCAGGATCTTGCAACTTATTTGATGAGTTATTTCATGGGTTGTATGGCTCTGGTACGATGTGTGTTGGTGTTACGGTGTGGTTTGGCTGGAGTGGTGTGGTATCCGGATGCAGGCTGGAACACTGCTGCAGCCTACATCCGGATACCACACCACAACAACCCAGCCAAACCACACCGTAACACCAACACACATCGTACCAGAGCAATACAACCCATGAAATAACTCAACAAATAAGTCGCAAGCTCCTGAGGATGGATGTATTAACGTCCGAAACATGTTGAGCATTAAGTAATGAGATAATAAAGCAAGTGACATCAGTTGGTCTCTCTTTATTCAACTACGAATTAATATGTGGAACATATAGCTCAAAAAACTTAATTCGATTAAATAACGGGAAGAAACCACTTCGTTAAAGAGATTAGGCGTAAGGATGTGTTCCTGGAAGGAGAATGTTGGAGGGAATTCTGAACACGTTAATGAGGAGGGACGTTCTGTATCCCGTGTAAGGTATAAGTGGTACTTCTGCTTAGGTTTTATTAGGTTCAGTGTTCTGTAATCTGAATTAGAGAAAAGATTCCATCATTTTTGTGTAAAAATACAAGGAAGTTGTCCGTGAAATATACCGTCGTTACAAATTAAGGCAGTCGGAAATAATAAATATATTTCGTCCTTGTAGTTCGTTACACCAAATATTTGCTGTTTTCAGATGTAGGATTGGATCATCTGCCTGCCTTCCTACCGGTGTGGAATGGAATTACACCAGATATGAAATATTCAGTTTGCCATTTAATGCTTTTAATTCACCAACGTCCTATCTTTCCTCCTTTATCATTAACAATAATTCTGGCTCCCTACGCTATTTAATCACTACGGATCAGAAAACCAATGAGAAGCAAGCCTGTCTAACTTCTGTGTTGGCAGGGAGGCGGGTGGTGTCATCACCGTGAGCCGACTGGTGATTACCAAAGCTGCGAAGAGCGACAGCGGCATGTACAGCTGCTCATTATCAAGGCATTCCTCTGTCCTGGTTCACGTCCACATACTGAACGGTGATGTGCTCAAATATCTCGTAATGTTCATCTCTAAAGATCGCAGTAATATTTCTTAATGTCCACTGTGTGAAGTCTCGTGAGATATATTTCACATAACTACCGTTTCTGGAGATACGTTTTATTTTATTTTTTTTTTTGAGAAATATTAAATTTTGAATATGATCTTTTAGGCGTTGTTGAAGAAACATTTCATTTTGCGGTACAGTACCTCCGCTACGACCGCTATTTTTTAATTATTTTTAAGTCATTTTTCGACAAGATTCCTACAAGTAGTGTCACATAGACTGAAATGTATACAGCGTCATAAAATTTAGAACTGTCAGGACTTAGGTGCAAGGGGCGCATTATATAACCTTATTTTAGTTTATTCTTTGAGGGTTAAACTATAAATAATGAATTGGTTCCTACATTACATAGCACGGTTACACCATTTGAAATACAAATTATAGGTAGGAATCATAAAGTTCGTCATCCCCGTTTTGTTTATAATAAACTAGATTGGAGTATATATACTTGTCTAACACAACTATATGATGGTAGAGATATGTATATAATTTATTACATAAAGAACAACTACATGTTTCGGCCCTTTTCTTTGGCCATCTTCAGGTTGGTAAATGAAAAAAATTGGTAAGCAGCTACACTCGACTTATGTGGACTGTATACAGTGGGGAGGTAAGAGGTGAGGTGGGCACGATATCTCGTATGTGTTGTGTAGGATGGGCGGTGGGGGTGCAAGGTATTCTGCTATTTTTGCTATTCTAGGTTAATATTGTATTTGTTCTTTATGTAATAAATTATATACATGTCTCTACCATCATCTAGTTGTGTTAGACAAATATATACACTCCAATCTAGTTTATGTATAGGGAAAGAGTGGATGATTGTTTAGGAATTATGCGCAGCCTACAGATATGCTTTGTGGGTAATGTTCAGAGGCACGAGCATTTAAATGACGTTAAAGACATTAATTACTATGTTTTCAAGGGTTAAGAAGGTGTTTCGGCTTGCCCATATTACATTTTTTTAACTAAGCTTATATTTAATACAGATAATTTTTGTGAAAGTCCCATTTATATAGTTCGAATTACATGTACTGTGGAAGATATTTCGGGAAACCTGTACTACATATTCGGAGTCTGTTTAATACAGACAGCTCAATATTATATGGTCAGACAATAAAGAAAACTTTTTGTCCACAGGTGAGAAGCAAGCGGCAGTGCAGCATGACACGTGGGGAAGTACGGGAAGTCAAAGAACAACAAGTCAGCAGCTGGCTGTAATCACATTTGCCCTCGTTGTGTTTTTAAAAATGTCGTACAACTGACGGTCTGCCAACATGAAACTTCTCGCTCTGCTGATGCATTATTCCTGTATGTGATCTGCCTCAGCAACATGATGTCTACTTTTGCAGTAGACATAAAGTTGTGGGTTGTTTGACCGTGCATCTTCCTCATGAAATGACTTGAAATGCCAACTTGATGCAACAAGGTAATTTTATTGATGTATTCTTAGCTCGACATGTTTCGGGTACATACGCCCATCATCAGGAACATTAGATGTTGAGTTGCAGCATATGGTTTTCTGCACCTGGTTTTTGGATGGGTGGTGGTCTTGAGAGCCGCTGCGTAGGTCGTGTGTACGGTGCGGAAGATGCCGTCGCCCGGTACAGTACGTACAGTACACACGACCTAAGCAGGGGCTCTCAAGACCACCACCAATCCAAAAACTCGGTGCAGAAAACCATATGCTGTAACTCAACATCCAATGCTCCTGATGATGGGCGTATGTACCCAAAACATGTCGAGCTAGGAATACATTAATAAAATTACCTTACTGCATCAATTTGGGATTTCAAGTTATTTCATATACATAAAGATATTTATGTATCGTTAAGGGAAAACTAATCAGATTTCACTGCTTGTGTGGTGGTCCAATCCAAAGTAGTACAATTTCCTTTTACGAAGCCAAAGAAGTTTATTTTTTTGAGAAAATTGCGCAGCAAATGAAGGAGGCAAGGGGTTCAATGACATGATAAGGGGAATGTGATTTAATTTTTGAAATGATAAAATATCTTTAATTAAGATGTATCTAAAAGTGAGTAGCAAACGTACTATATCTTCATATAAAAAACTAATTAAATTATAGATTAACACTGAGAAATTCACACAATTTCTAAGGCGCGCTCATTCTCATATATTGACCAAAATATACATAAAATCGAAATGTCAACAATTTATTTCAATGTTTTTATTATTTATGATATTACTTAAAATCTTCAGACAAGACAATTAATATAAATAATTGGTCAAATATTAGATTTTACAAAAAGTACATTCAGTTTAATATCCGTACTTTTTCATGTCATGAAGAATATGAAATTAATGTATTCGGTCTAATATGTATGTAAATGTTCCAAATTACGCGTTTTTTAAAAATAAACTTCGGTTACTATTATAATTACCACCTCCTTCTAGCTCCTCGTTCAGCATGGGTGGAAATGTACCTTTACTTAATTTGTGTGACACCAGAGTCATATTACGAGGTGACATTTACATGTAACCCTGTATTTATGCAAACTGACATATGAAGCTGTATATTGTTACATGAATTCAGTCATAAGAAAAGGAATGTGAAGAGTAATTCATAATTTTCAAAGAAGTTTTTATACCAAAACATTCATATTTATAGCAGCAAAATCGAAATTTAATTAATTTTAGTAGGAATAATAAATGATGTTAATGCCAAATATAAGGTTTTCATTTTTTTTGGAAGTTCACCTTTATTAGATTATGCCTTTAGAATGAATAATAGATTAACAGGGAGACAGAATTTATACTTACTCACTTACCTTACTCCATGGAGAAGAATTCTTCTTGAGAAGCTAACCACTTCTCAGCTAGTCAAGAAATTCCCCTCACGTTATGAAGCCCGAGAGCTCATTGTCTCTTTTCAAGTTCCCGCCACCTGTCCCTTCCCAGAGCGACAGAACTTATAAATGAGGAAAAGAAAGTGTGCCGATAAACGTGCAGCAATAAAAATTACTAAATTCTTGGCTTTCCATGTTTCGTGTAGTGGAAGTTAAAGGCGAACGTGTATGCAAAACTACGAGGAAAAAGAGAAGCGTAATAAGAAGGGAAAGTAAATCTTATTTACCTGCATTCTGACTAACTAGTTTTGTGAAGGGGAAGATGACAGTTTCTCAGACAATCCAGAAATTCCTCCGGATTTGTGAAACCCACAGATTTATTAACATATTCACAACAGCCCGCCAATTGACCCTGTGTTGAAACATACCAATAAAGTCCAGTCTCACCCCACGACACTCTTTTAAAAATCAATTTTATTGTTGCCATTCCATCTGGACCTAGGCCTTCGGAATGGTCTATTTCTTAAGATTTCCCTACCAAAACGCTGTATTTCATTTATCTTTTCCCCCATATGTGTCGAAATCCCATCCCATCTCACCCTTCATGATTAACGCACGTGTGTAATATTTGTTAAAGAGAAAAAGATCATGAAATTCCTCAATGTGCAGTTATATCCAATTTATTCTTGCTTCCTCCATGTTAAACGTAAGTGTCTTCCTCAGTTTCTTATTTTCGAAAGGCCTCAGCCTACTTTCCTCTCTGAATATAAGAGACAAAGTTTCATATCCACACAAAAGAACAGACGAAAAAATGTTTCTGTGTATTTTAATATTCTTATTACTTGATAGCAAATGGGAAGGGTAAAGGTTCTGGATCGAAAGGTAGAAAGCATTCTTGGACATAGCCTCCTTCAATTTTGCATACGTGAAATATTCATTAATGAATGTATTTTCACAAATTTTGGAAATTTGTCACGCGTTCAAAAGACTTATTAGCTAAATTAATAGAAGATATCTGGTTGTGATTATAAAAATTATTATTATTTAATTGACATGATTTTCTTACACATTTATACTTTCATTAAGTAACCATAATCAATACCTACTTATATCGATCCTAACTAATCATTTTCAGGCTACATATATACGTGTGTGTCTGTGTGTGTGTGTGTGTGTCTGTATGTGTGTGTGTGTGTGTGTGTGTTTGTGATGGTACAGGCATCAATTTGAAACTTCTAATTTGACCCGTTTACGAAGTACAAGAAGGTGTAAAGAAGTAAAGACCAAATGAAGCTATGCCTTCCTACAGAAATGTAACTACATAAATAGAGTAAAAGGGAATTTGGAGGACAAAAGTAAAGTAAAGATAACATATTCATTGTTAAATGTCAGTATATAAAGAAAAGTCAGTATCAGCTAGAATCAGCTAGAGCTAGAGTGAGCGGACAAGAAAGTACCTCTCATACGCTTCCACAAAATTTTGAAGATAACTTAAAGTAAATCACCATTTTAAATATGTGATAATATTAAATTTAATGACTTAAAACCTTAATGATATCTTAGGCTTCATGGTAAATAATTTTCAAACTTCGATCTTAAAAGATTTAAAATCATGTTTTAAACACTTTAATGAGCTATGGTGTTAAAATCTCATTCAAACAACTATGCTCAATGTTAAAAATGTGATATATCACAAGAAGAATATCCATATATTTTTATGTGTGTGTGTGTGGGGGGTGGGGGGGGAGTGAAGGGGCTTCTGGCCTGTTCGCAAAATAGCGAAAAGCGACTCTTAGCATCGTCATATCTCCCTGTCTGTGTCTGTATGCCTATCTGTCTCTGTGCTGTCTACCTTCCCTTTATCCGTCCGCCTGTCTGTTCACACAGAAAACCTCGGCTCCCGCTGGACGGATTGAACGAAATTTGGTATTGGAAAATTTTTCGAAGAATTGTCGAAAAAAATAACGTTTAATTAAAACATGATAAGAAAAGCGGGTACTTTACTTGAAAAGCTTTTTACATAACATCTTTTTGACTTATTCATAGAATGTGAAACTTTTCAGATAAAATTTGTAGAGAAAATCATAAAACACGTTTTATGTTCAATAACTTCCTCGAAAATTCTTTCTTTTATGAGATCATGTGGAATAATGCAGTATAGCCGGACAGGCCAGAGATGACAAAATAATATGGCACATGCGCTCTGCAAACTGGATATCTAAGGCTACAGACACACATTCAGAATACGTAATACTCATTGATTTTCCACTGCAACAATAATTAACGTGAACACACCTCAGTGTTACGTTATAGGTAAACAGCCTGCCTTGTTAAAATTGTTATTTTCGTTCTTACTTTTTCGTACCTGGCCTGATGATGGTTCGTTGAGACCGAAATATGTACCTGTAGCTTACCTTGACGTGATTAATATGTTCTTGTGTTTGTGATTTACAAATTCATTAATAGGATTTATTGCCTACCTTTATGTTGTGACTTTTGTTCCATTTTATTTACACTTTTCTCAAGTAACTCTCGATTACAGCATGTGATCAGCGGATAATTTCTTACATTAAAATCCATACTGATATTCCAGAGTAATTTATTTTGCGTGTGATGTTAAACTTGATAAAAGAATTTTGGATTAATTTTTATATAGTTAATAGCAGTATTACGCGTCGATATTTACTAATTAATTGACTGACTGATTGACTAACTAAATAACTCCTTGGATCTGAGTCCACATTTTTTGGCACTAAGATGTTTACGGCACTCATAATCACCTTACACCCTTCTGCGTTCAGATTTAGCTCAACCCAGTACGTATCTTCTATAAAATATCCATTTAAATATCATTTTCCCATCTAAGCCTAGTCTTCCAAGTGAACTGTTTGCTTCGGAGCTCCCTAACAAAACCCCGTACACAAATTTTCTGTTTCCCATACCCGCTACACGATCCGCCCATATCATTTTTCTTCATTTGATCACCCAAAAACTCTTGGTGATTACATAATATAAATCTCACCAATGTTCAATTTTATACTCTTGTCAAATATCCTTACAAGAAGAGAAAAACATCCATTAAATCTGAAGCGTTTTAGTAATCGTGTGTGTTTTTGGTTTCCGTTACCCAACATTCGGACAGATTTTTTTTTTTAATTTCATTTACTATAATTCAATTTAAATATTGTGGTTTCCTAAGCATTCAGGTAGGGCAGGGTAATTAGAATTTATGTTTTATTTTAAGACCAAAATAAGCTTCCACGCTGAATTTATTAAAATTAATTTGCTGGTTAAATATCCTAGAGTACACGCATCGGTGCTGGAAATAAGATTTCTTATAACAAAATAGTTTGTTGTACTTTGCATCCACCATGTCAGCCTCCTTAAAAGAACAGAGTATGTGTAATATACGTGTACTCGAATAGAACAAAGATAACGCAATATATGAACAATGCAAAACATTAAGAAGTGTACTTTAAGATTTATAAAAATTTTATATATATAAGGAAATTTTCGACCAAACTTGGAGAAATAAGTCTATATAACAAGACAAGAAATTAATATGATATTAACTTACGTATTCTGAAACTTGTTTTCCTAATTACCGCTTCCTGAATATTACATAAATTGTACAAAATTTTCAATCGTGTTTCCAAGCAGGCATTAAGGAAGAAAGGCTTCAGGACCATATGTTTTTCCAATACGTCTGGCTGGGGCTGTTTACCACAATTTTCAGATAAACGTCCCTCTAAAGCTGTTACTAGACATGATCTTCAGACTAGGATTCATTTATGATTCGCGTGTGATGGAACTCCCACACAATTTCTTCTTTCATTTCTAGAAATTTTAAAAAACGTGTTTCAAGAACATTAGACATTAACACGGTGGACCAACAGAATGGCATTCTATTTCTCCTTATCTGAATATCTTATATTTTTATTCTGGGTACATCTGAAGTCTACTGTGTTTGCTACAGAAGTAAGTTCTTCCCTCCATCTTTAACCTTTTAAAGCCTACTGGTCACGTGATGCACTAGTAGTTTCAACATTTAAGAACTGTACACTCTTCCTACACTGTATTTATGTGTTTTGTGTTTATCTCAGAACAAACAGCGACTTGTGCCACTTACAACATAAACTGATTGGTTTTTACAACCGAGATGAAAAGTGTTTACAGCGCGGTACGAACTGGGTCTTTTAAATAAAGCAGTCTTCTTTTAGTGTTTAAAGAGTTAAAATGCGTAGGAGAGAGAAGATAAAGCTCAAGTCATTCGTAACCTGGAATAGAAGTGGCCAGGTTTACACCCCGGAAGATTCACCGTCGTGATAAGTCTCCTCTTACGGACTGAAAAGGATACTGTATAGGCCACATAATCTTCGGGACCTTTCGGAGATGGGATAAATTGCTGGCTACTCTGTAACTCGACCCATGATTTCTGGGCCATTCAGCTCATATTTTAGTCGCTGTAAAGAATTCACCCTCCATGCAATCTTGCAAATACCACCATCTGTCCTACACTAAGAAAAATGAAATGATCTGTGTGTGTCTTTTAACATACAAGAGCTATCAATCAAAGCCCATCTTTTACATAAACACACACATATGACAAGGCCAAAACCAAACACTCGACTTCTAAACAACTACATATTTAAACTCCGCGACTTTCAGACTTTTAAATATGTAGTTGTGTTTCACGGACTAATGAATGGTTTTATTATTATACTAACAAGACCGGATGAATCGCCTTAAAGTTAGGTCACTTTCATATTATGATTATTTTTGTTCTATTTTCGTCCTCAGTCTATTTAGCCTAGTTTATCGCAAGATAATTCACCATTTTTACCGTGCAAAATACGGATATACAATTTCGAAATACAGTAAAGCAGCCTTTTAATAAGCATCCCTTATTTAATGCAGTACCTTGAAGTTAACTGCTGTGTGAGAGCGTAGCTTTACCCTGACATCCCGGTATAGCGTCGTAGGTGGGTGTTAAAGATGACAGCTTTTCCTCTTAAGCATGTGATTTTCTCAGGGCCCTGCAATTTCCCTACACTTTGTCACAGAGTACTCCATTATGTAATCTTTGGTAAGTTAGAAATGCTTGTGTAAATGGACACCAAACACAGGCTGTCACTAAAATATATATATAGTGGTCTTATGTTGAGAGGTCCTAAACCTTTCTCCACTTACTCAGTGCTAATTGTATGTAACTCGATAGCTTCGCGATCAACTGCGTATACTTATTGAAAGAATGCAAGGTAATTAAACAGAGGCGACCGCAAAGTTACCAGAGTTGTATGGACGTGATATCGAAGCAGTAAAACCCAGGTTATATCCATCATTTGATAACCATGTAAAGAAGTTAATTTGCTAGAAAACTGTTGCATTACACTTGTTTTAAAAACAGAATGTTACATCTTAATTAAAATCTTGTTAGTCATATACTGAAACTAGTCTACATACTTACATTACACTCTTTTATCTGTAACTGGTACTGAGACTCTGTTACTTGAAACATTAGAAAGTAAAAGGACTGCCATAACAAATTTTCAAGATGCTATATTTTCTGCTGACGAAAGGAGCTTTCGATATAAGATAAGTTATTAGCAAAAGCTAAAAGGTTTAACACAGTTTCCAGGCTCAAGTACATGCCACAAGAGAGCTATAAGTAAGTTTTGTCCCGAAGAAGATTATCTAATATAAGAGACTCTTAAGTTTATTGAACTTGTTAAAGATACGACGCGTAAATCCTTTAGTGCCTTCGAGTTTCATGGACAGCTGTAAAGGATCGTTTCCATACAAAATTTTGCATTATATCTTTAAACTTGTCAGTGAAACAAGAATTAGTTTTACGTTGGTTCAAATAAGTCGACTTTATCCTCTAATAAATTAGAAGTAAGAGCCGCTAACTTTCGAATTTGAGGAGTTCCACTTTGATTTACATTTTAACAAATTCTCACCTTAACACTAGAGAATGTATATTAGGTGACATTGTCCCATTGAGTATTCGTATCAATCTAGTGTTATTGTTTACTATCCGACAAACACGTTAATTACCACCTCGGGTCATCCGAGTTCTGTTACGCTATTTACACACATAAAAATTGTTTAAATTCTCTTCAAATCTCACAACAGGGGACTGCATAAAACTGATTTCTGAATACAGAAACGCGTCCAGAAGGTCACTGTGAAAGCAAAAGGATTTCAAAAAATTACAATTAAGGAATCATATTTAAGAGAATACTATGTCAAGGCAAGATAATTTACAACAGTACATATTTTACGATTTGTGCTACAATGGCGAATGCACATATCGTAAGCTTTTCCTCTAATTAGTTTATCATATGCTTTCTTATTTTATTATGTAAAAGTTTGTATTTTAACAAGAAACACTGAATCATATTTTACAGTATGACCTGTACCGGAGGCTGCGGTTACAGTTTTTAGTACTCCTGATGATGGGTGCTGTGACACCCGAAACATGTAGAGTGACTTTGCAGTCAATAAATATCTGCATACTGTTGCATCTAGTTGGATTTTTATTAACATTTCACTCCCACTGTTTTAAGGAGACGCTTCTCTTTTTTTGCTTCTTCTTGTAGCAATGCTGTACGTGATGATGGCTACTGTGGACAGCAGAAACATGCAGTAGTATCAGTAAAAACTAAACGTATAAACCCTATGTTTGTGTTTATAGAATGGTAAAAATTAACATTAGAATGAAGTATATAATTTTAAGTCACAATGTTTTTGTGGCCAGGACGAAAGCGCGTGAAGAAATAATGCATTGTTATTCAATTTCAAACTCAATATATTTTCTCAAAAAAAAAAGTAGGACGAGGGTTTCTTCTGTGACATTTAAACAACGTATAAATTATTAAAATATTCTTGTGAATTCTTTTAATTTTGCAATTTAAAATCTATGAGAAATTTTTTTAATATATTTGTGATTATTTAAATTTATCTATATATATATATATATATAATGAAAGCACGGAATGATTAACCGGTTTAAGAATTCAAGGCAAATGGAATAATTTCCTGTTCGTTTCCTAGTAACAGCTTTCTTTTCAATGGGTAAGATATGTTATTTCCTTGGATGTGAAGTTCCGTTTATGTGTGGTTAAGCGCAGATCTTCACGTAGTGTCAAAGGTAAGAAAAAGCGGAGCTGTATCTCTAACCACTTTTCATGCCTTCATGGGATGGACGAAGTGAAATTTACTTATGCCTAGTTACATGAAGGGAGATTAAACGCTCAACACAGCCCTTCTTTCGTGCCACTACAAACACGATTCACTTAAGGTCTCAACGTACTCGTGATTTAAATTAGCAGAAATAATTAAGAAAATCATAAGTAGTAGTTCTGAAAAGAAATAAATGTTCGAAATATTTCACACACACACACACATTCATTACGCATTTATTTCTAAACCACTGCCTTGTTTAGACTTAAAACAAAGCTAAACAGATCGCGATGAAATGTAAGTGTAGGGATTTTGATATATCTAGGTTTTTCTAATTCACGTATTAGTAAATCAACCAAACGACAAGCGTAAACTGTTTATCGAACAACGCGAAAGTCATTTTAAGATGCAGTCCAGTATATTTCCCTTTTTAGAGAAAGAATTTCAAACAGTCCCAAAATCATGAGAGGAAGAGTATGTAATAAATATATGTGCAAAAAATTATGGGGTTTCCATCAAACAGTTTATTTTTTCATTGATTTATTAAGTGATTGACTAGGAAGATATTACTAGTTTCTCAGTTTCTATAAGCCTAATAACAAAATATATTTCACCATATCAAACGGAATTCATTAAGTAAAATCAATAAATACCAAATATGATGATTCTGTGTTTGTATACTTACTGTAATTACCCGGCAAGAAAATAGCATCTTCTTGTGTCTCGTTGTATAAGAATCATCTTAGGCCTCTCCGCCTCTGCCATATTTATTGTAGTTATCTCGTAAACGACACGATTTCCAGGAACAAAGTACTTGACCTGAAATATGAGCTATAATTACTTCTATTAACATTTATTTTAAAAAGTTTTCAACCCACAAGATTTCTCTCAGATGTTATCATAAACTTCTTTGTTTTCACAAATTTCAATAGCTTTTAACGTCAAATATTTGTTACACTGTTATAGTTATAAACAAACTTGAATTATGTTGAAAGACTTTGTCAAATTGTTCTCAATGTAATATTTCACAAAATTCCTTCAAAAGAGAAAATAATTTGGTATGCATGTAAATAAACAGACAAGCATACTTCAGGCAAGAGTCGCTTTTTGTAACATTATGAATAAACCTGAAATGTAACAGGATTCGGAAATTGGATGTGACTATTTTCGCAGGTAGAAATTAGGGTGCACCTACTACTTCAGGTTTGTTAGGCCAAACTATTTAAGTCCCTGGAGTGGAGAAGAGAGCACCCTGGAAGACTAGGCGTTAAGTTTCGATTAAACAAGTAGTGAGTGTGTGTGTGTGTGTGTGTGTGTGTGTGTGTGTGTGCGTGTGAGTTTATATTTACTGGATTCAGATGGTTCAGAACAGGTTCCATTGCAGGTAAGTAGGTATGATCACCCTAGCCAACTTTCGGATTTTCACAGACTTTAGGATTTTCTGCCCAAATGAGCGCCTATAAGTGTCTAATTAAGTTTTATCATGTAGTTATGTAGTTGTTTTTATATGAAGTCAAATAAAAAAAACTTTGTCTCTGCCTACCTGCTTGCCTCTCCAGCTTCGACTATTCAAATATATTTTCCATTGCTTCAGGACATCTCACATACTAATTTGATAGAACTTTCACGGTTATTGATGTTCGGAATTCGTACAAAATTCCAGATCGCAACTTAAGGGTATTCAAATTGTATAGGATTTTCATAGATATGCCTGTTTGTGTATAAATGTGTGGTACTATAATGTTATTATAGGAGTGAATGTCATGTTATAAATTATAATAAAGGAACTTGTAATTTTGAATTAATTTAAAATTTTTGCTTATCCGTAACTCCAATTTTACCGTGATTATTTTGAGCAGTCACCAAATACTTACAGATTTATAAACAATCTCAGATACATGTTTCAAAAAATGTATGAAATTCGTATGAAATTTTAGTCTAATATTAGTATGAAAACCAATAAAACTCTTGGAGGAATTTACAAAAATATTATGGGCAAATATTAAGCCTAAGAATTATTTACAGTCAACATTCCGTTAAATTTTAGGTTTTTGTGTAAATATCATTCGCAACACGATGACACTAAAAGCATCTGTGGCTACAAGATCTGAAAAAGAAACTGACGGAAAATTTTACACTAATTTTAATGGCGTATTTTTGAACAACATCTATTCTTCCAGATTCGACTTCAAACCTACCCTCTAACTTTTCTTCAATAAATTTTTTTAGCAGGCAGTTCCTACTTAAGACGTGACCAATCCCGGTACCCTTCTTTTTTATTGTATGTAAGATATTCCTTTATTCCTTGATTCCACCTTATACCTCTTTCATTTTTCACATGATTGCTCCAACTGATCTCCGTACTTCTCCAGCATCACCTTCCAAAATATTCCAGTTGTTACTCTTTGTCGATAGGTAGTGTATTTTCTACCAATAGGTGCCGTCCACTCACGCTCAGCCAATCAACAAACCGGGAATAGCCGCTGTGGTGAATTGGTTTCAAAATGGCTCTACAATTTAGTCAAATGTGGTTATAGCATACAGCATTATTGTCTGCCCTCATCAAACAAGGATTTTCTTATTGATTCATTACTACTGGCTGAAAACTTGGACATTTAAGAAGTATAAATTCCTCCCGGATGTATATTTCAAGCCTTAAAAAGAAGAAATGTCCGGCGAAAAGTGGACTTATGGTAAAACTGCTGGTAGCCAAATACCGAAGTTTTAAGGGAATAATGTTCCTTCATCATCAGGGTTCCTGTTTGGCCCTGAATATTAACGCACTAAAATTCTTCGAAACACTGGTAACTACTTGGGCTAGATTGGCTCCAGACCACGTGTGCAAATTCTGAAGGAGATAAAAACAATTATCGTACTTTGAACTTTAAGACTTAGTGGTTGTTACGCATCTATTTTCCGCAATAACAAACAAGCTCCTAACATTTTCTAAGTTGCATACCTAAGATTACGTCAATGTTCAGATATTTTCATAATTTCACTCATTCACAACTTCACTGTACCTAGCTTAATCTAAAGTTTAGACATTACGCACTGTAGTTGCATATGCGTGGCTTTTCTCTTACTTGCTCATTACAATAGTTTACGCCAGGTATGTATTAAGAAAAGACAATATTTATGCCTAATTTGATTATAGAATGGATGAAACATGATTTCTAAACTCCGGAACTAAATTCTGCGGTGAATGGTAATGAAGACTTCACAATGGATTCATGGATTCAGACCAGGATATTCGTGTTGCCAGCACATTGCGGACTCTCTGGATAACGGAGACAAGATTGACGCTATTATAGTTGACTTTTCAAAAGCTTTTGATTTAGTTCCACATGGTCGGTTGCTAACTAAAATTGCAAACTCGGGCGTGGATTCTAGGGTAGTGGTATGGATAAGGGCATTCCTTTTAGGTTGCACGCAGAGAGTCAGGGTGAGAAGACATAAGTTAGAGTAACGTCAGGAGTACCGCAAGGAAGAGTATTAGGCCCTCTTCTGTTCGTAGCCTACGTAAATGATATTTGGAGGAATATGGAATCAACTGTTAGACTTTTTGCTGATGACTGTGTAATTTACAGAAAAATTATAAATAATGCAGACATGGAAAAATTGCAAAAGGACCTGGACAGGCTGGGGGAGTGGGCGGTTGAAAATGCGATGAAAATAA
>Ga0123354_10005698_pt1 | contig 18216 bp, 16 predicted proteins | sample TergutLab28metaG_2_FD_97872 | JGI IMG/M metagenome (GOLD analysis project Ga0123354, IMG submission 97872) | Labiotermes labralis P4 segment gut microbial communities from Petit-Saut dam, French Guiana - Lab288 P4 | ecosystem: Host-associated > Arthropoda: Insects > Digestive system > Gut ...
CCCTATACTGCACTTCACTTCACCTCATTCCACTTCACTTCGTTCACTTCACTTTATTTCACTTCAATACACCTCATGTACATGTACTGCTAGTACCATTCTCAACTGACAAGTCTAAATGTCCCTCATGCTGACATTACTAACTGCATGATTTACAAAAATTGGGGTTGGGGTCGCCACTCATCACAAAACATCCATAACAAGTTTCCTGAAAATATGTTTCGCACAAACCTGCTAATCGCATAAGCCTACTTTTCTTTAACAGGGTAAAGCAGAATGAAAAATGCGACTGTTAATACCACGTTCTGCACCAAACTAATTACCTGGCTCGCATTACAATTAAACTGTAATCATACAAATGGACTTAACAGGCGAAATCACAATTACTTACAATCTAAACAAGACACTACATAAAGATACCTCACAACAAGTATAAAATTTATGGATGACCGGACTTCGATCAGTGGAACTTCGAGACTGTGTATTCGAATGCTGCCCAAAGTATGGAGTTACGACCGCATATCCGTGAAGTTTTTGTTGTTCTGTGCATGCGGACAGACAGCGTTCAGGTACCGTCGAGTGGCTATGCATTGCCAGTATTCTTGAGCCACCAAGAAATAACAACGAATATTAGTCTCAGCAGCCCTGAAGTTAAAACTCCTTATGTAAGTCTGACCCTTTAAAGACAAATCAAGCCAAGGTAGACCCAACCGTTTCAGTGCCCCGAGATAACTTGCAACACCAGCAATCCCTTCCACTTCAACAGTGCATACAAACAAGCAACAAGACTTTATTATTTAGACCAACAAATGCACAATATATTAACAGTAATGTCTCTGTCGTGAAGTACTCCTACATGTTTGCTGAAGTTACAGAATCAATAAAATTAATAAAATTAAAATGCTTACATAGATGACTGTCGGACTACTTTACTAAATAGACATTACTGTTAATACATTGTGCGTTTGTTGTTCTAAATAATAAATTATACATAATGCACGGTGCATACATCAAGAAAGCAGCAATATTGTTTGGTAAAGTTTTCCCGTTACAGGCCCGGTGTGGTCCAGAGGGTGGGTAGAGGTATAGCTCTACTCTTCCATGACCGCGGCACTAGAAGGGGGTGAGTGGTCAGCAGCACACCCCGGCCGCACTTTACCCCCGGGAAAGAACCGGTACCCATTTTACATGAGGCTGGGTGGGCCCCAGGGCCGGTCTGGACGGGCGGAAAATCTCGTCCCCACCGGGATTCGATCCCGAACCGTCCAGCCCATAGTCAGTCGCTACATCGACTGAGCTACCCGGCCCACACAATATTGTTTGACATTTATATTTATTTCCCAAGCAGTAATAAAAGCAAGTTCGTCACCCATTTCAGATTGACAACGCTGTCATGATTTTCCTTCACCCTGCAGAGCACGGTGGTTACTAAGTCACATGAAGCACGTGCTGTAATGTTTAAACACTCCACATTCTGTCCACATAACGTATTTGAAAGTCCAATGATTCTCCGAACAAACATGGATTACCTGAAATCCGGTTTCAGGGGGTTAAATGCAAGGACAATGCCTCACTGTTATAGAAACACCCCCTCACTGCCCACTCTTTCTGCCCTATGCACACGTACCTGCTGTAAGTGGGGGAGGAGATAAAATGTGTAACTATACTTGTTCGTTTCCGAAGTTTACAATGAACCGGGAGGGGCCACATTCATGGAAGTCGATGATGAATGAAAATGTTCTGTGTAGGACTGTAACTATTTAATGCAATCAACAAGATAATTCGCACATTTATAATTGTATACTACCGCAATTAAGAAACAAGGGTTTATGGTAGAATACGCAGTTGACTACTGACCAATAAGATAGGGCTTCGACATTCGACCGACGCGCTTGTAACAGACTTGCTAGGGTATGGTTCCGGGCTTACAGAACCTACGAGTAACGCGGATAACCAGGTGCATCCTGACAGCGTGAATTTTCGGCACAAAGATTACATTATCTGAAATTTACAATTCGGAAACATCCACTGAGGTCACGTACTGGATGCAGCATCACAACAGAAACGCAAACAACTCAGTGACACACAAATCCTTAGAACACCAACGGAATCGACAGGAAGAAGAGCTCACGCAGTTTGAGGAACATTCCTTACCGCGGCGGTTTGGGAACAATTCTTGTGCGGTCCGTGGGAAATTTGTATTGAACAAAGTGGCACTGGGGCAGATAAGTCACGCAGACTACCACACCAGTAATCCGTGACTTAGGAATTTACTTCTCACCGGAAATCTGCTCTCACTGGTTACAGAAACACAGAAGTAAATTAATAAGCTATATGACAAAACTGTAAAGGTACACAACCTGTTCCATACTGCGCTTCTTCCAGAAACGTGCGTGCGTGTGTGTGCGCGTGTGCGTGTGTGTGTTTCTACGGTAATTTATACCAGACATGTACACCGTACCTTCTTAAAAGTAGAAAATGTTTCGTTAATTTATTTTATAGCTTCTGAAGATACGGCAATAAGTTCATACAATTTAAGTGCTGAACACACAAAATAATCGCACGTTAAAAATACGTCGATTTTAGCATTTAAACAGTTCACTACTCTGCCATCTTAGACAATCTCCCCACTTTGACGCCGTAATGTAGTCATTACCAGTTTCTAAACCTTTGATAAAGCACCCTTTAGACATGTTTCTCTGCAATTCAAATTTATGTTGCAATGCTCCCTCAGGATCTCACGCTTTGACCTATCCAGCGGCATGCATGCCGACTGTTAGGGGCCATGAACGGCAAAATAAAATAATAGTTGTAAAGAAGAATTACCACACACCAAAAACAAAGTTTTTACCTTCAAATATTCTGTTTTTAAGCAGAAATAAAAAAAAAAGCGTGAATAAGATATAAGTTTGTATACAAAGTTAAAATGTTAACAGCAAGTGCATTTTAAAACCAAGGACAGACAAATGCACCTAAGTTTAAACAGGACTGAAAGGAGTACTCCTATTTGCAGTATAACGACACACATTCCACAAGCGTACTTTCGAGATCTTGCACACCTCACTACTCTTGTTCCTCATTTGTTGTACATACAAACCTATTACTGCATACACAAACTCAAGCGTTCCAAAGCCAGTCACACCATACATGTCACATAACATACAGCCAGCAGCTTTCACTGAACTTTCCTTAAATGTTCAATACTGGAAAACACAAACGAGTTTAAAGCAAAAATTTGTAAGAGTTAAAAGGAGAAATTAAACGCAGCCTCTTCTACAGATGAGAAAGAATGTGCATGTTGAGGCCGCCTAACGATTGACGTCATCTGTCAGACAGCAAGTCACTTCTACTTCATGTCCAAGTCATTTGACGATTACGGCCATCTGTCAGACAAAAAGTCGCTAAGTCCTCGGTAAGAGCATAAATTCTTCGCAGCCAATCATGTAACGTACACCCCATACACATGTGTAGTATTTATTTGCTTATTTATTTATTTATTTATTCGCTGTGTTATCAAATGTGTAAGACAGGTATGACCTTCATGTAACATGGCATTATACTTGAGAGTTAGAATAAAAAATTCAAAAGCTACCATCTCTTCGTGCAGTCCCCCCGTATGCACGAATTTAATCAAAACTCTCAATCTGTTTTGAAGCTGAAATATGCGAAGACTTAGACAGAAGGAAGGACAGAACCATCCTATTATGTTTTCACTTTATGCACTCTGTGCTACGAAGCATAAAAACTAATAACAAAATTGCGACATACAACAAAACAGAAACAAACCACTTTCGAGCAACCTAAATCTTCGCAAACATGACGAAATAATCATGGATGAAAACCTGCCTTTTGTTAGCCAGGTAAAGACTCAAGGCTCAACGCCATTCAATTTAGGTTTATATTTACTAGTGAAAGTCATTCATGAAAACGTACCCTCCTCCGATCATCGTTGCCAGTTATGCAATAAAACGCGACTTATTTCTCGGATGGCGTTAATCCAGAAAGTCAATGAATATAACGCGAGTCACTTCTTCAGTTAGCTTAACAAAGGGAACTACAGGAAATAAACATGGAGTGTAAGTTACGATTCCTCCGAGCCGCAAAGAGGCCCTTGCCATAAACAAGTGATATTAAGCTCTACGACTCTGAGATAAAAAATGCGAAATATTTCTGTAATACATTTGTCTACTGAATGGGGTCGGGGGGGGGGGACAAGTAGCCGTATCGTACCCAGGATAAATTCAAATGCCCGCAATCTTTGACGTGTGTGCGTGTGCGTGTGTGTGTGTGTGTGTGTGTTTGTGCCAAAAAACATACAGGTGTCCATCTCGCTTCGTTCGTAGCACACAATCCGTTTCATAGCGGTTAGGTTCAGCCACCTTACCATCCGAACTACTTTCGCCTCTTCCCAGACATGCTGTAGATTTAAGTTGCCCGTTCTTCGCTCAAGATATAATTCGTTTTCTTGTCAATAGCACATCAAAAATGTAGCTAAAACTTTGAGGGAGTTACACCAAAATGAACTAAAATATACTCACGTCAATTTTAAAAAGTGTAAATGAAGATTCGAATCTTAACAAAGAAACGTCTACATCAATATTTGCGCCTCCATGAACAGCCTTGGCGACCATAATTATTGGCAACAGTAGAGTACACTTCATGCACAAAATTTAAAAAAAAATCATGGAACACATTAAATTTCATGCCTTCGGTGATTACCTGTGACTCCGCATTAGGAAACATAAAAAGTCACGCAATGCAGTATACAGGCTTACTAAGAATAAATAGTCTGATATAACAGTACGTATTTCTGCTCTACAGCGTAAGTTCTTTCAGTGTTCGGCTAGGATAAGTTACGTATTAAACCCCAACTAGCAAATTATGAATGTCTCCCTATCCTCCTGCTACAAATCGGAAGGTCGCTGGTTCGATCCCAGGTGGTGTCAGTGGATTTTTCATTGACATAAAATTCTTCCGATCGCACTATGGCCCTGGGGTCGACTCAGCCTCTAACAGAAATGAGTACCAAGAGTATTTCCTGGAGGTAAAGGCGGCCGGTGCGTAAGACTGACAACCTACCACCATCCTGTGCCGATGTCACGAAATCTGGGAACCTTAACTTCCTAAGAGTCCTCTGGGCCTGTCCAGGCCTGTAATGGGACTGCTTTATCCCATCCTCTAGAGCCCAGTTTTCATAAAATTCGACATAAACAGCATGCCACGTTAATTCTAGCTCGTTTTCATGGACAATACTAATATGAAGACCATAGAAACGTGCTTAATACTCTTCATTAAATGATGCAGTGACAAGCACTCAGTTAGGCAGCGTCAACGAAAAATAAAAAAGGCTAGACCACCCCGTGCAAGTTACATGACGCCCTGGAAACACGGTCTAGTGGAGACATGAAAGGCAATTAAGCGCGTTTCTGGTTCTTTACCGCCATGCAGACGGCAATGAAAGGCAGTTTTGAGTGCACACAAGTACTGTCACATGAATCACGTGAAAACTGGGGCTGGTTACGCAAAGTGGCGTACACAGACCACAAACGTAACATATTTTGTGGGTAGTGACTTCGGGAATTTGGTGCAGGAATGCTTACATTTCTGAATTCTTACAGTGGTTCCAGTGTACTGTTGACACAAAGTAAGACAATCTTATCGTTACTGCAAATGTGTGAAGATAGCATTTAGTAATTGTGTTTGGTTATTTACGAAATGTGACGTGTGAATTTTCTAACTGGAAAAGCAAATATCTGAAGATGCCATTCAGTAATAACTGATGGTCAGTAATGATTACTTCGTTAACAAAGCACTAGGATTTCTATTTTGTTGCATAAAATCACCACTATAATGAAGGTCTACTATGGCAGAGGGTGTTAAAAAGCAGCAGGAATGACTATTTGAATGTATTCAGTTTCATAAAAATCCTCAACAGTATCTATGTCTCTGTGGTTACTGATGTTCACACTATGACAAAATCATACCTCAAAGAGTTCATACAACATTCTCTTGTGAACTGAAAATAGGCCTATTATCAATTAAAGGTAAAAGTTCACCCTAGAAAAGGTCACGAAGGCCCAGACGGTGAGCAAAGGTGTAGCTCTAAGCTTTCTTTAACTTCTGTGCTAGAAGGGGTGGATGGTCAACGCCACGCCCCGGCCGCTTTACCCTCCGGAAAGACTCGGTACCCAGTGTATAGAAGGCTGGGTGGGTCCCAGGGCTGGTCTTGGCGGGTGCGGAAAATCTCGCCTCACACGGGATTCGATCTCCGACCAGCCCGTAGCGACTCGCTATACCAACTGAGCTAGCCCGGCCCACATCACATAAGGATAACTTGTATGAACTGGGTATGTAGCACACATTATACATTAATTTTCACATTGTGTATTTTCAATTACCTTCCCGACTAGTTCATTCATCTCCTAAGTCTTACCAACCTTCTTAGGTTGAACTCAGAATAAATTACCTGTAGTTGACCAGTATGTTTTAACACTGCATGCTGCGAACTGTGTCATAAATAGGGCTCATCTTGCATTGAAAATGTAACATAAATAACCATATGAATGGGAGAATAATTTCTGTATTTTCTGGTTCCATTTTTACGCAGGGATCAGCTTGGAAAGAAAGACTGGGCATGTCGTGCAATGCACGGCATGCCACACCACTGTACAGGCAGTACATATTCAGCCCACACGTCTCACGAAAATATTTCATATCAGTGGTTAAAACACGACTGAACAGAGTGGCAATGTCGTCACCGTGTACATCACTTTCACATCGCTCAACTCCACAGTCTGAAGATCCCTCCACGAATTCCTCTACCTGAAGATATCCTGATTTCGTGACACCTACAAAACATACATCAAAATGTCCCTAACCTCACTGACCTATTCCTGCCCAGTCATGACACATCCTTACCTTCCACTGTACCTACAGACCAGTCAACTACCAGCTGCAGCCAGCACTTTTTTTTACATAAAAAAAGATCCCCTTTCCCTTTGGCTCAGCAAATAAAAGCGCTTCTGGCTGAGAAATCCAAAATATGACCCAGCCAAGTTCTTCACCATAGTGTAAAACAAGGCATACTCTAATCAAACAGCTCGATTTGGACAGAGACACAAAAGTGACTCCATGGAACAAGAACTTGTGTGACAGAATTCAGGCCGAGAGAGAGAGAGAGAGTGTTTTGCAAACTCTGGACGGCATACATGGTAAAGCGGCCGATTGAAGTTTGTCAGTCGGACTATAATGCTCTGCTACTATCTCTCTCATCTCCTCCGAATGTACAGACTTCAAGACTTTGGCAAAAACTGTTGGGAACTTTCGGCTCAAGCCAAAGGGCAGGAGGTGGAGTCTGTAGCTCCACCTCCTGTCCGTCCTGAAACATAGCCCTATACCTTTCTGCAGCCGCTACTTACCCTATCTAAACCCTACATAGTCTAATCTAAACCGGCAGATACTGCAATCTGTGGTCATGACGTCTAAGACAGCGCATCTGGCGAACGGCACAACGCTGCCATCTGTGCTCCACACTGTCAACTATAAACAATTTCAGACCCTACAGTGCAATATAGACCAAATGGACGAAGTGACTTGGAAATCTTTGAAGAGACTGTTAGATGAGGCTGGAACAGGTCCATCAAGGCCTAACTAGTGACGGATGATGATGATGACGATGACAACACAACAGTTTTAGTTCTCAAGGTGGGTATGCAGCATTTGTGATGAGACAATGCATATTACGGTACATTGACTGCCATCTGTGCCCAGCAACGCGAACTATTGAGCAGAGTCATTTAGGCCAGTTACAAGGCAATAGCTCTGGTTATCACAGCTAATAGTAAAATTAAGGTTTTCACTGAAGGAACGCTGCGTCTTACGTTAATCGGCACAATCGTACCCGACGAACCTGCAGCTTCCATTTAGCTGGCGTGTCGTAATTCTTTATTCTTCCTCAAATATTTTTAGAGTAACTAAATTTGGACAATGAGGGAGTAGGTACATGAGGCATGGTAGAAATGCGAAATGTATGAAAAATAGTAATTAGAGGACCTAAAATTAAACAAGCACTAACGATGTCTAGCCGCAGGTCGGAAAATAAAAAAATGCATCTCAGAAAAATACGATGATACACCGTAACCAAAGTCATTCTTGCCTCTCATGTCAAATCGGGCCTTTCAGAAGTACAATTCCCGCGTATCACTTCGCGAGTTCAGTTTGACCCCTTTTTCTTTCTTTAGTTCATTAACACATCCTGAAACAACTGGCGAAGGAATGCTGTACATAATTTACGCCACTCCAGCAATATCTCTAAAAGCATGATGATTCGTACCGCCGAATGACATAGGATAAAAGAATTACGTACATGCATGATTGCACAACTAAACAGAAACGTTGGCAGGTTTTAAGGCAGGTCGCAAAATATGAAGGTATGAAACCATTGGGCGGAAGAGGTGCACAAGTTAAAAAAAAATTGGCGAATCAGTTCGTAAGAAATGTCAACGAATGCGTCCGTGGAAAGAACATAGCTGGGTACCATATGCAGTCTTTCTTATCCTGCGATTAACGCAATGACAAATTCAGGTATATAAAATACAAAACAAGAGAAATTCGAAAAGCTCAGGAAACTATACAGTTGCAAAAGAACAAAAGCGTATAAGATTTTAACCACAGAAAGGATCTCTGCGATACTCGACAAAAAACAATTTATTTGTAACATACATACTACGTAGCAGGCAGCAACACATGAGTTAGCACTCTGAAACAAGTACGTAGTCGTACGACGCACGAAATGGGTCATTTTAGACTGGTGCACAAAATGGTAATGAACCTACACCAAAGCGCGATTTTGAGAACACGTTAATGAATTTCAAGACATCATAAAAATGAATTTCTGAGCTAGCTGTGCGACTACCAAGTTTTCAAAACGTTCTGCACCACAGAGTTAATTGGTCTAATTTGTCACGCTTAGTACACCCGCTTGCAGAAGTCTGATAATCACAATATGGTTCATAATACTTTATCACAGTCTTTGTAGTTTTTGTCTGAGACTTGTAAGGGAAGTAACCACAAATATAGCAAAGCAGTTACCGCCATTAACACTCCGAAATGACATACACAACGCAGAACTCACGGTAAACAATAAAGTATATAATAAATAGGCCATGCAACTAATAACCGAAAATATGTTTCCTTCAGGAGATATCAGCAACTTGATCAGCAATATGAACATCGCCACACACCGGTAAGGTTATGAGCCTCCATTACATCGAAGCGGGAGTTATTCTTGACAGGGTTGACATAATAATAATAATCGATTTATAATAGGCACTGTGCTGTTAAGCCTGAACGTTAATGAAACTGAATTATTATCATCACTGCTATCATCATCTTACCAACATACAAACAAAATTTGCAACTTCATATTATAACTACGTTCATTGGTCTGCTTTTCCTTGCAATTACTATTTGATCCTGAACCTTTCAAACCTGGTAACACCTTGATGCTATATTTATTACTAGCATACTGAAGAACAATAAAAACCAGTATTCTTTCACAGATACTCTTAATTCTTCATGAACCAACTACATCAATCAGCAACATTTCCACTTTAACAATTTCAGTGTTCGTACATTATAGAGGAAACCCAATCCCACCTCAGCAGGTTCACAAACAACAGGACATAAGGTTCAGGGCCCCTGAAATTCCACACATAGTCAGTGAGACATCACCCCATCCTGCAAAAGGTATATGTGGTGCTATCAGCAAGCAAGATTTAATTAGCTAATCTTGGTTGATAACACCATAACAAGCCTGTGGTACCTGCAGTAACTGCACAACAAAGCTCTCTTCTCACTCAGGGAGAAGGCCATATCATATGTACATATTCTCCCAGCAGGATTTTGCACAATCACATATATTGAATGTCACCTTGGACATCCTGTTCACTTGGTCTGCAGTGTGCAGTACTTGTAGGTGATTCTGGCAACCATCTTTACTGGCCATGAATCCCCAAATTATTTACTCTGGGGCTAACTCAAAAGTCGTATGTAGTGCACAAACCAGTATGTTATTTGAGACTTACAAGTGAAAACTGAAGCTGTTGCTGAAGATAACACAGATGATATATTGTGTGATATGGATAACAACTTTGTGGTTCATTTAGAACAAGTCCACCAGGATGCAGAATGTAATGATGATTACATTTTCAGAGGCCACCAACACTCAAATGCATTTTGAAAATTGGTTCTCTTTCACAAACCCCACACATGTGCACTGTTGCATATTTCTCTAAATACTCTGTATTATTAACAGCTCAATTCTATAAAACTTCATTAAACATTGCTGCCTGCTTAAAATCGTCCGTATTACTAATTAACTTAATGCATGGCCAAAGGCCAAAGAACATCCTGAAATTTCTTACTTTCTGACTCTTGAATTCATCTTTCAATAAAATTGAGTACAAACATGATACAACTAGAGGCAACCCCACACTTGTAATTTTTAACTTAATTTAATCTCTAATATCAACATAACAACCACGTCAGCTTCTCAGACGGTAGTGATGCCACTTAATAACAAGACCTCACATTAAGTACAGAGACATATTTTAACAAATACACAACTTTAATTAAGTTACATTTTAAAGCACCAAGAAATTATATCTTCCTCTACCATCCCAAATTGGTAAAAATGTGTATGGCATGTTCACAAGGTTAAGGAAAAATAAACAGCCAAACTTCAGGGGGTTAATCTGCACCACAATACAAGAAAAAAAATACATGTAGCATGATTTCAGTGCTATGACCTTTGGCAGGTTACACAAAATGCTCGAAGTGTCCAGCTTCCAGGCAAGACTTGCACGTGTGAACCGTTACTGTCTGACATGTCAGAAAATCCCAAGCATCATAAGATCATTTCACATCCGTTATGTATCTGTTGTTGTATGACCTAGATGTCACTTATTTCTGTATCATAAACAGTAGCCTCTGTATTTTCCCAAATATACAGATCTAATGGAATGAAGTCTGGGGAACGAGCAGGCCATCCTGTTGGTCTACCCACACTTGTCCATCATTGAAATATGTTCAAGAACACAAAAAATGGAAGAAAATAAGGCACAGCACCTTCATGCATAAACCATAAATGAATCCTAAATTGAAACCACATCTTCTAACATCTCTGCAAGCATGTTTTATCTGGTAAACAGCCACAGTCAGATCAGATTGAAGAAAGCAGGGTACCAGAAGTGTGTTGCCTACAATCCCTACTCACATATGTAGAGAAAACTGTCACTGGTGCCTGGCTGGCAAGGTCCCATGTGTATTTACAACTGACCATTCATGTTTACCATGGGAAATGACAAATCCATTTCCTAAAAATCTGTATCAATGATAAATGGAATGAAAGACATAACTGCAGGAGGACTACCAGCACATTTTCTAAAAACAATATAAGAGCATACTTCTTCTTGGAAGGTAATTAGTTGGTTCAATACTTGCACTCATTGTAGATGAAATGGATAGAAGAGCTGTGCATGCAGCAATGACCACACTACTATTCTATGAAACTCCGGCACATGTGACTACTGCTTGTTCTCATTTATAGATTTGTAAAAATCATACCAAAGATTTTCCCTTACATTGAGGCATCAATACACTTCATGGTCACCCATGGTCATTTCCTGCAAATTAAATGCGCCATTTTCCTGAAGTCATCTACCACAGGTAGGAAAAGTTTCTAAGCCTGAAAGTCAACAACGCAGAAAGTGATCTTGGTACATACAACATGCTTCACATTCACTGCCATAAGTTTGGCCAAACATTGCATGTACATCAGCCACTTCAGCATAGGTTTACTCAGCCATTTCACCAGTTGTGACACCTCAAATGGAACAAACTGGCTGAATTAGTTACGTGCAGACCGCCTGCTCCCTATGAAATTTACAAACAGACTGATGCAAGCATTGGTTTGACTGCACCAACACACGAGGTACACACTTTAAACATTTTCTTTGATCAGCAGCATGTTACTTTAAAGCATGTTACGTAGTACTAACTGCCTTCTTGTACCGCAGTGTAGATCCAACCCTGAATTTGGATGTGCATTTTTCATTCATCATGTATATATAAACATGGAGATTTGTGTGAGGCATTGTGCAAGCTGGTAATCCGCACAGGCTGCATAGGCCGTTCAACTACATGCGTGGCAATCTAGAAAAATCTCCCCATTCATACACAGACCAGCTGATGTCTCATCAGCATCAGTGCCATATTATGAAAGCAAAGTCAGTCACTAAAACTCAGATTTTTACTCTGTACGAATGTTACTATGAACTAAAGTATTGTGACTATTACCAAACCATTTACTGCACTTTACTTCTGTACACCTTGCAGGATGGCTATATGTGTAATGGAAGCAATATTTAAGAGTGAACATGCCACTACAATCATGTTTATCTGACTGTGCCCTGCTATTAGCATGTCATGTAAGGAAACCACCTCTGAAGTACTGTGGTTGACTCATGAAAATAATGTTTGACCATGACTGCAGTGTCATAAGGGCGAAGTCAGACCATTAGAGGTTTCTGACCAGTAACCAATGTATTCCAGTGACAATACATTAGGCTGAAGTGTAGCTGTGTCTTACAAATGCAACTTAATAATTTTATTTTCTGTTGTGTACTATGTGGTTAGAGCTGTACAAAAGTTTTACTCTTGCCTTGTTATTAACTGAAAACCTAACAAATGGAAACTAGTAGAAAGAGGGTAAACCAATCACAGTGAAGCTATGTAAGTTATAAACCATCTGAATCACCAGTTCCAAGAACAATGGATAAAAGTCTAATTGTATACATCTCTCTTGTGGACATAAGAAAAGTAGGGTGGCATATCAGTCATAACAGTAACAAACATGAGAAGGGAGGGCAGGCAAAGACAGAAATACAGGAAGCCCTCTGCATACCCCATGAAAAAAGGGCACTAAAAAACTGAAGGAAATCTAATGATTAACAATTTTCATTTCTGCATGGTCACTAGTAGGGTCGAGGACTTCTATGTTGAAAACAAAACTGTTCCAACTTGTAAAAAACTCCTTCCAGTAATGAGAAAAAGTAAATGTTACTTGGGAAGAGCAGTCTTTAAGAAGATTAGTGCACAAAATTGGATTTAGGTGGCAAAAATGCCAAAAGTAAGAGAAATGTTTTGATAGAGTGGCCATGTATTGTTGAGTGGCATAGTAAGCTACATTTTAAAATTAAACAAACTCAGATCTGAAAGGGGACAAGACTTCTTACCTAGATGAGACATAGATAGACAACAATCTGTTTAAGAAATGTTGGCAAACAGATAACATAAACAGAGTCTTGAAAGATCACAGTGCAGGAAACAGGCTGATTGTTAATGATGTCACACATGCTCAACTCACTTACAAAGCAGGGCCAGTGTATAGCAAACACCATGGCCAGATAAACAGTTCTAATTTTGACAGGTATGTCAAGGAAAAATAAGTGCCAAACACACCAGCAAATTTGAATGGAAGCATCATGACGAGGTTTTAACGTAATATAATATTATATAGTGTACGTCAGCACAATCACTTTATTATATAAGGTAATACAAGGCTACATGTTTCCACCATAACCTAGTCATCTTCAGGCTTATATTAACAATTTTGTTACCAGGTGCTATGCACACTTTGGAATCCCATTGTGTTTACATTCGTGGAATATATACAATTAAAAAGTTTATCTAAAAGAACGAATTTTATATAATTTAAAAAATTTTTGGACAAAATCTGTAACATACATTTTATGAGACAATCCTGTATTTGCACATCACACCTTTTAGATAACGTTTTAATCAGATATATTCCACGAATATAAACACAATGGGATCCCAAAGTGTGCATAGCACCTGGCAACACAATTGTTAATATAGGCCTGAAGATGACTAGGTTATAGTGGAAACATGTAGCCTTGTATTACCTTATATAATAAAGGGATTGTGCTGACGTACACTATATATTATTATATTACACCAGCAAAGCTGGTTGGTCATTACTGACATTGCACCATACCAATGTGTGTAGGCTAACAAATCTCCAAGCAAATACGCAAAAAGGACACAGATGATATTGTAGTGGGACAGATGCATTTCCTGTGATGCCACCATGGTGAAACTTCTGCTCTACAGAAAGCGTGAATTGCAATGTCAAAAGAAAGCCCTACAGGACTGACCACAATGCATACACATGCAATCACATGGCCCACTTCCACCTACAACTGCAACCTTAGTCGACGGGAAGATGACTGAGATAAAGCAAAACACTTTATTATATCTGATAAGCTGGTGAATTTTCTTAAACTGTTTGTTCACACTAACCAATGCTGTAACATCTTCAGCAGCTAAGGTGATTGACAACACCACTGTCACCACGTAAGGACAACTAAAAAACATATTACAAGACAGGCAATGTATGTATAACAGAACACTGGGACATAATAAATGTGTACAACATAATTGTGTAAGGTGATTAATACTGTAAATTCATTAGGACTTAATAAAGTTGATGTTTCACATATATTAAAGTGGGATTAAAGCTTTCTTCATGCACAGAAACCCAAAGACTAACCTTAGCTGCCGTCGTGTAGTAAATTTTCTGTTCCGTTTATGTGTGTTGGCAACAGTGACTGCAGCTTCTGTGACTATCATCCACTGTGGTGACTATAAATAGCAAGATGCAGGGAAGGCAGGCACAAAGGTATGTACTATAATCATATCTGTATGGCTTTCACTAAAGGCATGATACCACCCGGAATGCTTCACGAAAAAATAAATGTGAACAGCTTCATGTCATAAAAAATCAAATGCACTGAACTATTAGACATTAATGCCCGCTAATAACCGCCCAAAAAATTCGTTTGTATTTACTTACCACGAAAACTACCTATTTTATATATTTTACAAGATTTTAGGTTCTCAAAGGCATCTTGAAAAAAGCTGCAGTTGTCTGGGATAAGATGCCATGTAGATTGCTACACAGTTACTGAAGCTCTGGAGGTGCTTGTTGCCTCCATCTTCTAAACAGTCCAAGAAAATGAGTATTAAATAGTGAGACAGGCACACTGATATGAGTAGTGGACCACAGACAGCAGTGGTGCTAAGCAGAGGACTGGAAACATATGTGGAACATGCAAAGGAATAAGAAGAGGTGGCAAAACAGTTTAAGGGTATATGTGAAATGAGAGGACTGAAAAGAGGCAGAATGCAACCAGGGGCAGAACAGGAGGTCAACTCATCCCAATTACTCTGACATCTGTTCATCTCCTACAAGCCCTTAATATCTAATGTCATCTCTTTTCATTACCTTCTGTGTTCCATGTAAAGCCCCAGCAAGCATCACTACTCCCAATGACACATTATTTCAATCACCTTTCCTGTCCCTCCCACACACAATACCCGCTTTTTCCGAGGCAGCTCACTAATCCTGGATTACTCTGAAGATGGAGGCAGCAAAGACCTTCAAAATGTTGACAACTCTATGCCAACCTACATGACATGATATTCCAGAAGACTCCAATTTTGTATGTTTTATTTAATAATACCAAAGTTACCCGATGACAAATAATGAAATTGGTCCGACATGACACCTGCTGCTTTTCTTTTTAACACCTCTATTGTATACATCAACAATATTCACAATGCAATTAAAGTTTTTCATTGGTTATATCCACACTACAACTCAAAAGAGTCTTGCAGACCAACAAATCAGAACATTTCATACATCTAACTTCAACCTTCCAAAACGTCTTTATGAATAAAAATATTCAGATAAAAACTGTTTGTATTCTGCTAAATTATGCAAATCGATCATAGAGTCGTGTTCCACAACATCAGTGTCAAGCACATTCATATGACACAGACCCAATATGTATTAGCAAACTAAATAATGTGCTTTGCTTTCCTAAGACAAGGTTCCTGTAGATGAATGAAACGCATATTTTACAATTTACGGGAGCTCGGATACAGAAAACAAAACTGTAAAGCAATAATACAAATGACAACATCAGGATACATGCAGTTCAGGCTTATCATTTCCCTCCAGATCAAACTGTCATAATGTTATCAGGTTTAGCGTGTACAACAACACACTCTACCTGGAGCAGACTTTTATTTAAACTCAACCGCATGCACAGACTGTCATGTCACATCACACTCGTCTTCAACTTGTAGTACAGCCAATAACTTCATGAATGACAGAGGCATGAACACTATGTTGAACAAGCACACAAGACAACTTATCCCTGACATTCTATGACTTGACATGGTTAACACTGCACCACATTTACAACACTGAAACTAAAATTCACTCAGACGTGTAACATCTGACATCTCCGCGTCTCTGTGTATCATTAACACAACTATTCTTACAGCCTACCTGCTTAGCCTTGCACGATGCGAACTGGCTCACTCTGGCCGTCAGTCTTGTGTTACAGTCTTCTCGTGAGGCACATAAGGCCGTGACGTGTGCAAATTACACGTCACAAGTCTTAACTCATCATTATAAACTCACAAAACGTATATAAACACGCGCCATTAGATTACATACTCAGTCTTCCGACTTCTACAAATTCTACAGACTACCGCCATGTTTGCTTACTACGGCCATGGTCACCGATCTGCACGCCCAGTTGTGGTTAAAAGAAGAAGTAATTGACGGCGGGAAACACAAATTGAGTTGTTTAGGCGGCAGAGGATTTACTAAATGTGATGAATTCAAAGTTCATGTATCCGTATAATTAAAACCACGCCGTAAAATGTACAGTAGGGTTGGAAATAAATATCAGTGCATTCTTGGTCTTACCAATCGCGTTAAACAGGAATGAGTGGATAAGGAGTACTTTCCGTAACCCGAGAAATGCGTCCTTCTGGGTCACTACAGAGTGGGTAGTGGTAATTTGAAAGACACAGGGCCGGGAAGAAAGTTCCATTCCTTTAGTTCCAAGTCATTATTTGACTTATATTCAATGCCGCAAAAACGTGAACCTATTTTTCCCATCGTGAGCCGCTGTCATCCATTCCCCTGCATCACAACCTAGCTACTTAAAATCCGAATTATCCCATTAACGCCAAACCTAATATTTTGAATTTTTTGCACTCTTTCATAGTTTTTAAAATAAATTATGATCTGTTTTTAAGAGTTACACATTTTCGAACGTATTTAACCACTTCAAAGTTATAGGGAAGCTTCGTAATCGGTGAATATGCTATCGCGGACGGAAGGAAAGAGTGGCCCAGTAGTCTGCAGATTGGATGAGAAGCTGAGAATCGTCAAAGTATGTCTTCGGATCAGGAACGAGCTAAGATATTTAACAAGACATGAAGTCTGTAATTCTAAAGCCCAGGAGACATTCAAGGCAGATATGTTGCAAACTGTAGCTTGTATTAAAACACCGTCCTCGTCTGAAATGTATGGTGTGGATGTGTAAATGGAATATAGTCGGATCCAGCGACAGACTTCCCTGAACATACTGAAAAAATTCTTAAACTATACGAAAGTGAAATGTCCATCTTAGTGATTATAGACTCTCCAAGAGAGACCCTGCATTACTGAAGTAGTTATCCGGTAATTTAGCTTTTATTCTTGGAATGAGGTAAGACTGAATCTATCGTACTGCGGAAGCTAATACATCTGGCCTATTGTACGAGTGGCCTGTTGTTAGATGAATGAATATGGAATATTGGCAGGATAATAACAGTTATGGACAAAAGAGAAGTATTCAAATAAGAGCCTGTCCCAGTGCGACTACGTGAACGACACTGTCATCAGGGGCACCAAAGGGATCCCACCTCACAAGTGAGAAGTCGCCGACTAACAGTCTTATATGTGGCACGGTTTATTCAGGTCATCAGTCAGTCAGCGAGTTAGTTATTTAGTCAATTTCACAAAAGTTTATAAAACTGTCGTGGAGTTCGTTCTTCTGGTACTCGAAACTGCGTAAGTGGAAAGTCTGATACTGACGCTTCGAGGCAACAAAAAGGACCTATAGAACCACAACTACCGATTTTCAACTTCATCGCTGTGAACACCCCCCCCCCCCCCCCCCACCCCCCAAACACAAAACCCCTTTTCCCTCCTCTCCGTTTAAGAAAAAAAAAAACACCAAAACACAATTCATTTCACCACACCTTTTACTTTTTTATTTTATTTACACA
>Ga0123354_10005701_pt1 | contig 18214 bp, 12 predicted proteins | sample TergutLab28metaG_2_FD_97872 | JGI IMG/M metagenome (GOLD analysis project Ga0123354, IMG submission 97872) | Labiotermes labralis P4 segment gut microbial communities from Petit-Saut dam, French Guiana - Lab288 P4 | ecosystem: Host-associated > Arthropoda: Insects > Digestive system > Gut ...
ACGCTTGTGAGTACGGTAATGAACCTTCGGGTTCCATGAAATGCGGGGAATTTCTTGACTAGCTGCAAACCAGTTAGCTTCTCAAGAAGGACTCTGCACCATGGAGTAAGTAAGTAAGTATGACATGTCACACAACATTTGCATCTGAAACTGCATCCTTTTTAATGAGGGTCAGTTACTGAAAACCAGTGATATACTGTAGAGAACTTTAGTAGTTATCAAAAACCATCGGCCTTTGATAATAAAACACTGATTCAAAACATGGCAGGAGTAATTAAGTTGTAGTAAATAAAAAAGACGGTGACCGTATTTGATGGTATGTGACTGAAGGTCAATGAATTTATCTGTTTAAAAATAAATAAATAAACAAAAATAAAAAATGTTGACAACAAAAACAATGGAATTAGGAGTTTACTGAATTATATACTCTCCAGATTAGGGGTACAGAAACCAAAGGAGTAACCAAACGCTCATATTATGTGCCCACTCTTTAGAACACAAGTATCACACAAGTGTGCGACTTGTTGCCCAATTGCCACTTTTGCTTCAGGCAACTTTACCTCACTGACGGCTTTCTTGTCCACACATGATATTACTGGCATGTCCACATGGTGTTTTGCCTTGAGATGCCTTCGCAAGTCCTGGTTCTGTCCGTAGCGAGCACCACAGAGCCCACAAATAAAACGACGCAGGCCACGATGGATGCGCAAAAAATGGCGTAGCAGGTTACCACGATTATTGAAAGTCATTGGACAGCTGGCACAGGCATGACTCACTGCACCAGGGCCACAGTGCACAGTGCTGATGTGCTTCTTCAGGGCCTGCAAATATAACAGGAAATGATAGTAAACTGACATTTGTGCAGTTTGTCTAATAACAACTGTGGTAGAGGTACTAAAAATAGTATGTGTATCAGTACAAGGGACAACTGACATAAATCTTCTAATATATACATTACCCTGCACTTACATCACTATCATATTCAGTTTAAGGAAGAATATGGCGCATTCTTATTCTGAGCCTGTGCCATCTGTGCATCTCTGCCCAGCATCCTCTCAAATTCTCCGTCACCCTCATTTACTGTACTTCACGTGTTGCACAGCTAATGCTCAACTCAAGTGTCAGCAGTTTCATTTTAAAATACACTGCATGTAATCTTCATGTTTGTACCGTGCATCAATGATGATTAAAACACTTTATTATCCAACAGATGCACAAATATATAATTTGCAGATACAATTAGAATTATTATAAAATATTTAAAATTGCTCCAACATGTTTTGGATCACAAGGTATCCATCATCGGGGAGCTGTATACTGTGCTTGGCCATAATTACAGTAATGGTTCTATCTTGTCCATTGATATGGACATAGTCGGTGTTACGGCAGCATATTTTCCCGTGTGCCTCTCTAGACTGTGCAGTACACACACGCACCATGGGCAAATATGCTGCCGTAACACCAACTACGTCCACATCAACGGACGAGATAGAACATTACTGTAATTTTAGCCAAGCACAGTATAGAGCTCTCCGATGATGGATCCCTTGTGAACCGAAACATGTTGGAGCAGTTTTAAATATTTTATAATAATTCTAATTGTATCTATGAATTATATACACTGAATGTAATTATTAGAGGGAAAAATTCCCCACACATGCAGCAAAATCCCCATTTAAGTTTTCAAGATTTAAGATTTTCCCATATTTTTGGTTCATTTTAGTGATCCCAGCCAAAACACCATACATATAATGTACAATTTTAGTTCACTTAAGGTTTCTGAATTCTTGGTTTTTCCTTCATTCCAATTACTTGAAAATTCTGTCCCTACACCATTCTTTAGGATTCATGTTCGCAAATTTTGAGTTTGGGTCGCGTAAATAATATCATGAGTACATGAAATGGAGTGAAGAGATTTCAGAATTGATTGTGAATTGCTGCAGCAGTGGTCTGTCAGTTCTCAGAAGTGACAGAGGCTCCAAGGAAGACTTCAAGGAAGTTGGAGGGGAAAAGTGGAGGAATTTAAATTAAACCCTTCAATTTTGTTCACAGATTTCGTGAATTCAGATGAAACCATATTACAATGGGGCCACCATGACCATACAGAATCTCTGTCAGACAGTGAAAAGTGGAAATGGTGAAGAATGTGATGGTGGTGATGAACAGGCAGATAAGGAATCACAGGTTCCTAAATTTGATAAGGAAGTCTCACATTTTGAAGTTGTAAGGAGATAGTTTTGCTCCATCAACAATGATGACATCAGTTTGAGCAGACCTGAACAACTGGAGAGAGACCTGCCATCACTCCATGATCAAGTTTTTAGGTTCTTGTGACCGTGCATCATGGAACATACGGTGAAGAGAGATAAACCAACCAGATGCAACTAATCCGATGTTTATTACCAAACCCCTATCTCAACATGTTTCGGGCATCATTATGCCTATCATCAGGAGAACAAGACCGTGTATTACTGCATATGGTTTTCTGCACTGGTTGTGCTGGCTGTGGTTGTGTGGTGCTGGGTTGTAAGCTGTGTGCAGTGTGTGAAGGTTACTGTTCGAACAGTAACCTTCACACAGTGCACACAGCTTATGACCCAGCTCCACACAACCACAGCCAGCACAACCAGTGCAGAACACCACATGCAGTAATACACAGTCTTTTCCTCCTAATGACGGGCATAATGATGCCTGAAACATGTTGAGATAGAAGTTTGATAATAAACATCGGATTAATTGCATCTTGTTGGTTTATCTCTCTTCATCCTACACTCCATGATCATTTTACAAAGTAACATTCCAGGTGTATAGGCTGGGAACTCATTGTATATAGACACTTCACTCTGTAGTATTGGATTGTTCTACATACAATCATGATTTGTTTGTTCCTATATCCAGATCTGCTCACAGCAGCACTGAGTCATAAAATATCATGCAGTAAAACCACAATTTTTTTTTAATTTTTTTTTCTTTTACGCCTCAGGAAGTAACCACAAAATATAAATATAAAATTACTTGAAGTAAAACAGCATGGCAGTTAAGTTTAAAGTGACTATAATGTTTCTTTAACCATCATGGTAATTTTCTGACTGATTTTGACACAACCCCAATGAAGACTTAGCTCAATATACAGTATAAAAAGCGTGCCCCTAGAATAGGGTTACCCATTGTCTGGGTTTTTCCGGACATTTCCTCTTTTTCAGACTTCAGAATTGTGTCTGGGGAGGGGGAATTTTTAATTTTCCTAAAATGTCCAGGTTTTTTGCCTTTGTCAACAGTCACACTCAATTTATCGGTGGTTGTTACGTACATCGTAGTTCAGAGTTCTTGTAGGCCACGCTTCATCTTCAGAACTTATTTTCAAACACTTCTGGTAGATCCAAACACATTCTCTCATAGCCCGGTTCAAATCGTTCATACTGAATTATGTGTAGTGCAGTGGAGGACATGATGTGTGCTGTTTAGATCGTGTGTCTTTTTATCACATTGTTACAATGGGGATAAGAAAATTTAAATTCATGGATGAAATACAAAGTGTGCATTCATGTTGCTGAAATAGTCGCGATGAGCAGGAAGCCGAATGCTTGGCATGTAAACCGGAAACTACTCTCTCTCTCTCTCTCTCTCTCTCTCTCTCTCTCTCTCTCTCTCTCTCTCTCTAGGTGCATCATCTCCGTTGTGTTGGTTCAATAACAAAGAATTTTTGTGTATTACACATACAGTCCAACACAACTATATTTCACCCAGTAGTACAGTAGGAATACAACTGTATTCCTAGTGTACTACTAGGTGAAATATAGTTGTGTTCAACTGTATGTGTAATTCACAAAAATTCTTTGTTATAGAAACTTACATGCCTGTGGTGGACAAGGGTGCACTTGACTGAACCAACATGGAACGCGAGAAGCACGAGAAAGATGTTAGAGGTGCAGTGAGTTTGGCAAAAGTAACAAGTTTTTTCACTGCATCAGGAAGCAAATCAGATGATGCTGTATTAGCAGCAGAAGGTGCATCTGCATTTCATGCCATGAAACATCATACCAGTTACAAGACAGCAGACGTCACTTCTGTTCTATTCAAAATTATATTTCCTAATTCTGAAATAGTCCTCAATTTTCAAGTGTGTGTATGAAGAAAGAAGCTGTCAATACCTCAGTAATTGCACCTCATGCTACTGAAAACATACTGCAGGTGTTAAAAAATAACACAGTGTCTTACTGTGGAATTGTCACAGATGTAATCACAGTGCTATGAAGGTTTTTCCCTGTAGTAATCCAGCATTTTGACTGGAAAAATTGTGGTATATAATCAGAGTTAATTGAAGGGCAGCAACAATCGAACGAAGCAGCAAAGATTGCTGCTCAGTATATCAAGGGAACTCTAGAAGACACGGTTTTTTTTAATTTGTAGAATATCTGGGTTTTTGACTATATGTTATTTCTCAAAGCTTATTCATATTGTAATTACACTGACATGTAAAAAATTTTTCCATTTTTTAAGAAATACATAATTATATTACATTATCAATGCCTGAATCATGAAAACAGCAGTTGACCCTAAGAATGCCTTGGAAAACTTCAGTATGGACATTCAGAATAACCTAGAACTCTAGAAGAACGCATTTAAAGAACACGTCACTCACAATCTCATATTTTAAAGAACTCCTAGCACAGAAATGTGGAGAAGGGGGTTTATGTAATCAAACTGTGACTGATTATATTTTCTCTTGCCACATCTCTTCTTTTTTTTTGGTTGTTATGTCCTCTTTATGTTACATGAGGCATTTCCTCTTTTCTTGTGATGGATGTATGGTGACCCTACCCTAGATGGAACTTAAAAGGAGAATGCACTTCTATGGCACGTGTAGGTCTGACATTTTATGGACTCCCTGTAAAAGTAACTAAGGTAAAGCTGTCCCTACACCTGAAGTCCAGGACATTAAAGTGTAGATGAACTGGCCCTTGAAGGTGAGTGGCCAGCTTCATGCCCAAGCCACATTTCCTCCACTGAAGAATCTTACACTATTCATTGAAAAGGAAGTTAGGTGGGCCTCTGGGCTAGGATATACACCTCAGGCATCCATCTTAATTCTAGCAATAATACTATTATTACTGTAACAATGATAGCAGAATACAGCTTGGCGCACCTGCAAGCGTTTGAACCTCCTTTCACACTGACCGCAGCTGAAGGGGCGCTCACCAGTGTGGATCCGCTGGTGTTCCCGCAGGCCTGAAGCACCTTGACAGGTTACCGAGCACAATGAGCATTTATACCTGCAAACATTTGTGTCTTATGACATAATGGAATGACAGACTGGAAATGATTCATATTGGATCCACGTATTAAACTGCCTCTCACTTCTTCCCAAACACAACACGGCTGTGACCATTCAGGTGAAGTTTTAGTTGTCTGCGCTTCGAGAACGTTTTGTTGCACACGTGACACTCATTGTTGGACCTGTGCTCTGCGATGTGCCTTACCAGGAACTTGGGTCGTAGGAACACCTGGCTGCATACTGAACACTTCAGGCCACTCTTGTCCTTCCCATGCAGCAGCATGTGTCTGGAATGGACACATCAAACCGAATTACTTGTTTCTGCAACTTAAATGTATGGTAAACTTGTCTGCATGCTTAACCCCTTGAAAGTATTGAAGAATACAATCTTCTGGGATGTGATGCCACATAAAGGTAAGGTAAAGTGCACCCTTGTACATACACTGAGGCTCCGTACAGGCCTAATGGCCCATACAGGGAGTAGAGGTATAGCTCTACTCTTTCTTGACCATGGCACTAGAAGGGGGTGAGAGGTCAGCATCACGCCCTGGCCGCTCTTTAACCCCGGGAAAGAGCCGGTACCCATTGTACAGGAGGCTGGGTGGGCCCCAGGGCTGGTCTGGACAGGTGTGGAAAATCTTGCCCCCCCACCAGGATTCGATCCCTGGACTGTCCAGCCCATAGCCAGCTGCTATACCGACTACGCTACCCAGCCCACATGACGCCATATAGTCTGCTCTAGAAATTGGCATTTGGAAGGAACCTGCTGCCTTCAGCTCGAGATGGACTACACAACATCACATCACACCTTGAACGATTCTGTAAATCGTACCTTGCCTACCCTTGCAGCTATATTGAACACACTGCTGCTGCAGTGTTACCTTATTTTCTTATCATTTTCAGTGCACATCAATAAATGTAACACATTTTTTGGTCATAGAAAGACCACAGAATGGCACATGGCTACACTCTCTTGATGACAAGTCCAAATACTAGCAGAATCTAAACATGAACTTAGACAAGCTACAGTGGTTTGGACAGTGTGGGTGACAACATCTTGCAGACATTGTAAATGAATAATAGGTGAGCTGTAGGTCACCTGTTACCACTGTAACAGGTGGCCGAATTCACCTAACCATGCAGATAGTCAAGGTTGTACTTTCCAATGAACCATGTATCAACTGCGTGTTCTGCTGTGATATCTTAGAGTTACCTGTCTCTTGAAGTCTTGTGTTGGAATTTTCTCAAACAAACTGTACAGCTGTGAGGTCGTTGGATGATCTCAATCTGCAATTAGATCAACAGCAGTGACAGCGACAGTTCTGAGATTAGACAGACAGTTTCATGTTTGACACTGAGTTTTATAACTGTCTACACATGATCATTTGTTTGAAACTCTTCTTCAAAATTAAACATGGGACCCTCTCAGAACCTCACATACTGTGCAGCAAGTATAAGGACAAGAGTTGTCACTAACCTTGTGCACGTGTTCCAGATGGAAATTCTTTTTCCCTTGTGATGGGAACATCTTTTGACACACATGGCACTGCTGCTGAGTCTTGCTTATGTCATACACCACTTCATTGGACTTCACCTTGTCAACATGAGTGGCTATGTGTCGCCATGCTTGGCTGACAGACCGGCTTCTCTTACCACACACCAAACATGTACAGCTACGCATGTGTTTGTTGCGCCGATGCTCTACCAGTTCCCTCGTTGACTGAACCTCAAGTCCACACAGCTTACACTCCATCCCCCTCTTGTCTGCGGGTGGTTCCGGTACTGAAAGCTCAGAATTGGTTGCCTGGGAGACGGAACGCAGTAGGCCTTCCACACAATCGCTTACATCTGAAAATTATGGTTTGTATACAGTGTCACATCTCAGCACACTATTAAGCAACTGCTCAAGACATTTTCATTTGTTTTTAACTTGAAATTTCTGCACTGCTACAAATGCTCACCAACAGACCCTACTTGGACTCTGTAGTTTCTAAAATACGTGTCGGTTATTATCTTTCCATCTATACCTTGATCTTTCACACATTCAGTTCCTATGAGAGGGCCATGTCATGGCTCAGGCAGTTAGTCATGGGCCTCTAACTATGAATGCCCTGGGTTCAATCCCAGGCCAGTCTATGTGGGGTTTGTGATGGATTAATAGGCAGTGAGACAAACTTCCTGCAAGTACTTTGGTTTTCCTATCAGTCTTTCTATAACGCTTTATACTCATTCATTCATCCATCCCCAATGCTATATAACCCTAGCAACTGACAACGCTGTCCAATGATGCACTTTGAGTTTCTGTGAGAATTTGAAAATCAAATTATATGTGCAACCAACCCCTCCTACATGTTCCACTTGCCACATAATACCCTGCATTCAATGGATGAAGCTGACAATACTGAGTAAATGCTATGTTAGTGTTCCTGGTTCATAATGTACTGCTCTGGGGCAGGTAAGGCCTGAACACAAAAACATCTGAATGATTTTCTATGTCATAACATGCGACCACCAAATCTTGAGATGAGATCTGCAAAGAATAGGAATATCTAAGACAAGTGTGTTTACTGTACCTTTACTTATGCCTGCTGTTGCATGACTTTCTGTGCATAATTTTAAGTAGACACACAGCATGTCTTCAAGCTGTGTCTCCTGTTGGTCCAAGTCCTCAACTGCCGCCAAGAACTGGTGCTTACTTTGGAATCCATGATCCCTTACATGCATCAACAATTCAAGTTCATCCATAAATGATGTGTCACAAACTGAGCATTTCATATTCTTGTGCCGATTGTGATGGATGTTCAGTGATATGCTGTTTTGGAATCTCTTCCCACAAGACATGCACTGATACGGTTTCATGTCAGCCAGGTGCTTGTCATAATGTTTTTGGCAAAAGTATAATGATGCAAACTTGGTGGAGCAGTACTGGCATGAATATATTTTATCATGTTTGCGCTCATGTGCTTTCTGTTCCATCACTGTGTTGAATTCCATGAAACATATTTTACATATCATTTCTGGGTACTGAATTCCATGAACTGTTGACAGGTGATTCTTCAGCTGGGACTGGATGACATATTTCTTCCTGCATACAAAGCACTGAAAATAAATAAAAACTAATATTATAACCTGATATGAGGTATCTCTGATATTAAAACTGCTGATTACTTGTGACTGTTAACATACTACATAATCACAACTAAGTAATCAGCTCCACATGCCATAGTTCTTCAGAAACTAGTAGCTACTGAAATCATTAAAAAAACTGCTCATTTTTTTTATGGAATCCAAATCTTAATCCACATATTCATAAGAGGGTAACTTTATATTGTATATCATTCTCTTTCAGCCTGCAACAAATTTGGTGGTATATGGCATCAAGAAGCTGAATGCTTGTGATGCTGAAATAAATTATCACAATATTACAAAATTTCTTCACTCTCTCTTCTTACAGCTTAACTTGTCAGATTTGGCTAAAATTACTGGAGCTCTGCATGCACTGATGTGACACAAATTTTACATGAATTGCTCTACCAACCTGTTCTAGCACCACCTGCTGCTGAGGATGCATTTCCTTAATGTGGCTCTCCACCTGAGTCACTGAAAGGAACTGCTTGTGGCATAACTCACATTCATGTTCATGAGTGTTGTCTGGATTATCCAGAATTGTTCTGTAAGTTGCAGCTAGAGATGGTTCAATGCCCTTGAGCTCTCTTTTCTGCCACATGCTTGTAAGCAGTGGCACCACTCGGTTTGCACCAGTGACGCGACGGGATGCAGCATGCTTGGTTTTCGCTGCATTAGGCTTCTGTCTTATAATTTCGATGTGGGTCACTGGCCTGACACTGCTTATATTTTGTTCGGGCAGCAAGATACTAGACGTGTTGCTCTCACTGGGTTCACTTTTCTTTTCCACCTGTAGGGTCGGCCCTAACAACTCACTTTCAAGGACCACTGAATAGAAGTCTAAGTTTGGTTGTAACTGAACATGCTGTGCCTGTGTACCTAACGTATCTTGCGGAGTCTTCAAAATTAATGTTGGTACCTCTTTGTTAAAAATGTCAGTTGGTGAACCAGTAAGTAGAACAACACCTGACTCAACACGAGACTTTGCGATCATGCTGTCTAGGACTTCAGTAGCTGCCACTGCAGAGAATACAATATCATTATAGCGTATGATATTTGAAACGGCTCTACCGTAGTATTGGTCGACACTGTGAGACACTTTTGTGTAGACGAAGGTTACGCGGTATCATTGTGGCAGTGGAATGGCTCCCTAGGTTCAAAATGAGACCACTGACTATAACAAAGAGATAGCCTAAACGGGAAGCTAAATCCGTCTTAAATGTATGATTCTCGTCTGTCATGTCACACTGAACACAGAGTTGCTGACCAGTACTACTGCAGTGCCTGAAACACTTTCCTCGTTTCTTCACGTGTTTAAATTGGTGAACCTGATATATGCATCCAGATATATTCATTTAGCTACCATTACAGGTGAGTATAGCACAAATCTTATATAAGCTTAAAACTCTAAAAATATCTTAATTGTAGGTTATGTCGTTACCGGCAGCCATAATTAATCGAAGCGACAAATTATCACCAATGACAGAAGCTGTGTCAATGTAGATAAAAGAGTAGTGGTTGTCGAAAGCATGGATGATATAGTTTGCACCTGGTAGTCTGTGTCACAAATTACAACACTGAGGGTAATCCGTGACGGCATTGTTTTTCGACACTCCCGAGCATAAGGACACAGGTGTGCGATGGAAGTTATGTTTCGTGCGCACTCTCTCTCTCTTTCGCTCTCTCTATGTATATATATGTGTGTGTGGTGGTGAAGGATTTGCTTTTCAATTTTCATTTCCAATAACGGAAACCTCGTCTTATCCTGTAGCAAAATTACAACGGAATCCTCTTTAAATAACACCTTTGCTGCCTCTTCATCAACTAGTGTGTGCGTGACACTTCGTTCCTACCCCCACATCACCAAAAATTCGCGTGACTCGCATGCGATTAAACTTGCACGCAGAAGTGACTTTGAGATTTAAAACGCAGCCACTGAGCCATCCCAGCTACAAGGTAACTCTCTACTAGCCAAATGTGGCATCACAAGACCTTGTTCCCTGGGATCCATTGAAGTTTCATCAGGGTGGGCACAATCGCAGATCAATACCTCTTAAGGGTGAAAAAGGAACACCATTTCAAAATATGGTGGATGCATGTACAAGTTAGTGTACTGATATGCGTTTCCAGGCCTGTCTGTGATGCAGTTCCTTGTTGGATGTGACCATGAAATGTGTTTTAACCGGTGAACTCTCCCGATTGTTCAAAAGGTAGATGACTGAAACGTAGTGGATGTTTTACGAAAGGTGAGCGTGAGGCTTATAGAATCTGAATGAGGTCAGGTTTTTAGAGCCTTGAATACTGTCTTCCTAAGTACATAGGTGATTCTTGCTTCGTACTTCAGCACTTGGTTAATTGAGCGGAAATGCTTGAGCGCAGTCATGATACGTGTGTTGAAAGTGTTCTTGGATAAGTAGTCCTTGATAGTGGTAATTGGAGATACTTTCTTCATTTCCATATTTGTTTGATATGTGTGTAACATAGTTTGTTCTCTTACTCTGGGACCCTATCAGAGCAAATGGGTAACATCCAAGACAGTGGAGTCTGACAACCCTTAGGTATTGAATGTGTGTGTGTGTGTGCTACCTTTAAATGCCAAAATACTGCAGTGTATGTTTGGGGTTGTTCGGCCATTATTACAGCAACGGTACTCAGGTTGTGATAAATGTTACCGCACATTCTTACATTTTCCTTTCCCATTTAACAAACACTGACATGAAGTATGTAATCATTTATGCCAGTGTTTGTTGCCTTAGAGTTTGTGCCATTTACATTGGCACCCTAAACATTTGAAACCTTCCATTATGATACATTACAGATTGAAGAGTATGTTATTTACCCATGTCTTATTCATGTTAATCATACTTTTCTTATCAAAGCAGTGTGAAATTGTCGGTCAAGATAAGTCAGCGAGGGTGCAATACCTATATTCAAATGCACTGTGACTGTTCCTTTGCCTTTTAGAAAAATGTGTAAATAAGTTCATTGGTATTTATATGTTTGAAACCAACTTACATTCATGTTTCCTTTTGGATATTTATTTCAGAGTTAGGAAAGTATATTGGCATTTTCATAAGACATTATCTCACCTAAACAACGAAACATAATGAGTAACAAAGAAGTATTAAAGTCACACGAGGTTTTGCAGTTCCATACAACAAAAAAGCCAGAAGTACTGCTCCAGAGAGCTGAAGAAATATTTCCTTCTCTGAAGGAAAGCATGGTAAGTGCTGTGTGCATGAAATGATTTTATGAGCTTGTTCTGTGATTGATTGACACTGGGAGATGGCTTATCACATTTGTTTGGTATAGGTAATTAGAAAGGTTCGTGATGAAATTTGAAAGATTTGAACTGAATTGCTCACACCTCAAAGTTCTTGTGTTTGCAGCAGATGGTGATGTATTGGGTTAAAACAAATATGATAAATATTGAAGGATTTTGATCTGCAGGTATGAGGAGATAGAACTATGCTTGTGGTAATAACCAGTCACCCGATTGTGTAAGAAAAATTACAGTGTAGAGAAGTCCTAATACAGGGTAATTCCTTTAATGTGGCAACCACAGAACTGGACAGGTGCCAAATTCTGAACTACTATAGATTATCAAACAGTGACACTGACATTAGTTCTTCCAGGCAAATTTTGAATCTGGCTCATGTTGGGTATTTTTGTTGTATCATATTAAGGAAGGTTGATTTTTACTATTCAAGAATATTTTGACTGGGACATATTGATCAATCCTAGTTTAGGGAATTTAACAACAATTAATGATTGCTGATATTGTTGTTTTAATAATTAAATTATTTATTTATTGTATTCTTTTTCTGTTTGTTAAAATCTGTATGTGCACATACTTATATTTATGTGTAAAATTCATTGATAACTTTTCCATTTATATGTTAATCATGTGTTTTTTATAATGTGACTATTTCCACATCCATATGAAATTGTATTTCGATTGGATCCATGAAAAATAAAGCTAGCTAACTAACTAACTATGAAGACTGCTTTTTTCAATTATCATAAGTGCAGTCATTTGTTTTCCTTCAGAACCCATTGCTGTAAACCACTAACACAACTCTCTTTCCAGTTGTACTGTTGTAGGCTGTTCCATCTCCATTTACTTGAAAAGGCCCCACACTTTCACTGGATGCCCCACAAATGACTGTGGATATTTCCTCTGTTTCTGTACGTCAGAGATATGAATCTGATGTATATAGGCATAATCACTTCAGCTTTTACCACTTTCAAGGCTAAAGCCCCCAAATTATTCCAATTTTGTGAGGAATTTTTAATGTTACATTTTTACTGTTGGCAACACTACCTTGTTTACTTGTCTTTGATGGGTGATTTGTATTCCTCATAATAGCTCATTGTCCTCAGTATAGTTTAGACATTCCAGAATAAGTGATGGAATCGGTATGTGCACCTGACATTATGGACACTGAATATTCTTGTGTAGGGCCTGTTTCCCCCCGTGCCAAACTGTGAGTGGTGAATTATAAGGTGCCAGAGAAAAGGAATAGTAACAGTGAAAATAAATACAGGTTATATTGACAAGAAATTGATAGGGAATTAATTTGGTGTAATGCTTGCTACAACGTTTTGCATACTCCTTTGCTTTTTTGCCTGCTGTGTGAAAACACGGACGTTGAAATATAACGTGTACGTTTGCCTGTTATTTTTAATGGGTGTAAAACGTGTCTTATGCTGAGTAGCGACTGTTAACTTGGTGTTTTTTAAAACGGTGCTGAGTGGAATATTTAGACTTAAAAGGGTGGATACAAAACAAACCTGCAGACACTGCATAGTGAGCAGCATCATAATTTGTAGTGTTCACCAAAAATGGTTAGAATAGTGAAAACATGGAGCATGAAATGGTAGGTTATGTAGCATGCAGCATATACTTTACATAACAATACATATGAGTTTCTTTTCAGGAAAACTTAAAGGTTAAAAAAGGTTAGAACAGTTGATGTTTGTATTAAAGAAATGGGGTGAGATGGTATAGACTGCACCAGTGACAGGCAGTGGTGCAAGTGGTGATGAGCCAAGATGTTGCATAGAGGGCAGGAATTTTAATAAGTACCTTTAGATATTAGCTTCTGTGGAAGGACTGTGCTTCATACAGTTAACTGCTGGTCATAATTTTGACAACTGTAGTGGACAGAATCCACAGAATGGCTACACCATTATCAGTTTCAATGAAGGTGTGCTTTAATCGCCTTGACTGACAATGCACTAATGAGGAAGGGTACTGTGACCTTACAGAGCTGCACACTTTCACTGGAGGGTGTACCAGGTTCAAGCAGTGAGACGAGTATGACATCATCTGATAATGCATTTGAATTCGTCAGTGTAAAAGTTGAAGAGGACATGGATGTGACTATAAAAATGGAGGAGTTTCCTGCAATAAAGGCTGAACCAGAAGAGGTGCGTTACCTGTCTATGTGCCTATTATTAGACACATGTCACCAATATCCATTAATATCTAGTGTCTGTCATGATCTCCATCTCTACATCTGTTCATTTAAACAACCCCACCATGTTGAAAGGGAATTTCAGTCTCTTCTTGGCTTATGTGAATCTCTAGTAAGGCAGTGTGCCTGTAAGTAAATGGAGAGGCAAATAACATGATGATGTCTGATAACCAGAATTTAGGACCAGGTCCTCATCTAAATATAACAAATTTGTTCTACAAAAGTGTTGTTTATTAGAGATTCTTTTAGCTTCCTGTCACTGTTGAAAGCATACAGAATAACGTAAACCTTATTTTTACCTATGCTTTTGTATGGCAGCATCACCATAAGGGAAGGACAAAAGGGAATTGAGGGTGTTTGAGTGTAGGTTGCTGGGGAAACTATTTGGCTGTGTAAGGGAAGAAATAGCAAGAGGCTTGAGAAAGTTGTGTAATCAGAAAATTCATAATTTGTACAGAGTTAGTAGGCTGATCAAATCAAGCAAAATGAAATGGGTGATGTGTGTGTCATATATGGTATGAGTGATATTTGTACAAAAAATTCTACATAGGTAAACCCCAAAAGAACAAAAATCTCTTGGGTCGCAGACGTACGGTTGGTGGAATTATATTGATATTGATCTTAAAGGCGTGAGATATGAGAGAGTGTTGACTGGATCCATCTCGATGATATTGATCAACTGCAGGCTGTGTGATATGGTATTGAAGGTTTGTTTATCAAACAAGTTCGAATGTTAAAGTTTTTTATTCACCAACTAATGCACAAGTGGTCGTCTTAAAAACAACATTAAAATTTACAATAAAATAGCTCTGATATGTTTTGGTGCAGTCACACCGCCCTCAGGGAGTGCATTATTCGTGCTTGCTAAACATACACTTGTTAAAATAGCCAATTACAGTACATCGGTGTGTGATTAATTCAGTGGTGGTGTGGCTGCATAAATTAGTAGGTCTGTAATGAATAACAGTTTGTCAAGTACTGTGATAATAGGATTTTCCAAAACAAAATGAATCGTGTCGAAATTGGCTGAAATTACTCTTGTTGGTGTGTGCATGTTGCACTGTTCGGCAGTTTGAGTTAGGGAATACGTAGCTGGTTGTGTGACATGTTGAGCCAGCTCGTACAGAGGATTTATGTCAATGACGTTCTGTTTTTCGATCAGTATGTTACGTTGGTAAAAGGCTTGCATGTAGAGAGCTTCCCAACAATTCATTTTTCTTCCCTTATTGCATGGTTGCAAAACAAGCTGAACAACAGGAATGGAAAATTGTACTTGCAATGCCCAAAACAATGGATTTCCATTGCATGTCATTCGCAACCTGAAGAAGAAACTGATGGCCCCAAAAACTCTCAAACACAAAAAACCAAAAAATGGGTAACTTTCTCATATCACAGTCCACTAATATGAAAAATAACTAATTTCTTCAAACACACTACCTTAAATATAGCCCAACGTGGCACAAACACTATACATCAACAACTCACTGACAAAATAGTTAAGACCAGCACAAATTCCAGCAGGATGTACAAACTCAAGTGTAACACTTGCAACAATTCATATTAAGGACAATCGGGCAGATGACAAGATGTAAAGAACACACACGATACATGAGAACTAATAACCCGATTTCAGCGTATGCATTACACGTACTAAACAATAGACATGAATGCGGCACGGCAGAGGAAACATTGGAATTATTGAAACCATGCAGTAAGGGAACAAAAATGAATTGTTGGGAAGCTCGCTAAATGCAGGCCTTTTACCAACGTAACGTATTGATCGAAGAACAGAAGGTCAGTGACATAAATCCTCTATACGAGCTGGCTCAACACGTCATATAACCAGTTACGCATTCCCTGACAAAGTCTACTTCCAAACAGTGCAACATACACCCACCAACAAGGGTAAGTGCAGCCAGTTTCGATGCGATTCATTTTGTTTTGGAAAATCCTACAACAGTACTTGACACACTGATATTCATTACAGACCTATAATATATGCAGCCACATCACCATTGAATTAATCACACACCGATGTACCGTAATTGGCTATTTTAACAAGTGTAACTTTCGCAAGCATGAGTAATGCCCTCCCTGATGATGGTGTGACTGCACCAAAACATGTCAGAGCTGTTTTAATGTAAATTTTAGTATTGTTTTTAAGACATATACTTGTGCAATATTTGGTGAATAAAAAACTTTGATAATATCACAATGCATGGTACGAATATGCAAAAAGAAGTTTGAATGTTTTGATGAGCTGCGGAACTATTATTTTCTGAGGCAGCAGTTTGCTGCATTGAATTGTGAAAGAATGTGGAGAGCAGTGCAGAAGTGAAAGGTCCTATGAATGAATGAATGAATGAGTAGACTGTGGGTTCAAGCTGTAACCCTTAGCCTACTAATGTCGTATATATATGGAGCTCCTAGTAAAGCCAGAAATTTTAACATCCTATATATATATATGGACCTACGTTTTGCAATGCTGAAAGCCGTCTCTTTCTATTTGCTGCACAATGTTTCAACACTGAATCAATGCAGAGTGGTTTCCTTTGTCACACTTTGCCAGCTAGCAAGGTTACCCTAATTAGCCATGAATGCATAAGTGTCATAAGTCTTGAAAGCGTATTGCACATTTAGTTCAATCTTGCATTTAGTTAATGGAATGGAATGTTGGTTCATAAAACTATGTTATTTTAGTAACAGGCAGCAGGGTAACGGTTGTTAGGCAGGGGGAAGGAGCATTTTCCCAACTCCCTTGCAGAAGTTGTGACTTATGTCAGTTGAGAGTTTGTTGTTCCATCCAGTAGTTGTACTGTAGTTTTCGTCAATGGAACATGAGATTTCTCATGTAAAACGGGCCTGTCTGCAGTCTCAGAATCAAATACGAGAAATCATAATGGATTCAGACAGCGACGAGAAATATTACACTTCTGAGGACACAGAGGACAACGAGCCACGCCCACCTTCACAATGGTCTTCATTATCAGAGCCTCCAAGCCCAGATTTTTCCACCAGCAGCTCTGAAGATGAGGATGATGTTGTCAATGTGGCAGGTCAACAGCCACAACCCTACCTGTGGACACTGCCCCCTCAACCCCGAAGGCGTGTAGTGTACCCCTTTATTGGGGCTCCCAACAGGAAAAGCAGGGAAGCTGCACACATAACAAGCGAGTCCACTCCACTTAGCATTCTGCTTCTATTCTTCGCGGAAATTATTACTTTGCTGGTTGTGAAGACGAATCGCTACTATCACCAGTTCTTAGAAAATTCTGACGATGGACCTTCTCCCGAACGTGAGGTGACAGAAGCGGAAATGTTTGCGTTTTTGGCTGTCACATTACAGATGGGACATACAGTTCAAGGTAGACTGGAGGACTACTGGACGAAAATGGAACAGCTTCGCACTCCATTCTATGGGCAAACAATGTCACGTGCTAGGTATTATCACATACTACGCTTTCTACATTTCACAGACAATAATAGGAATGGAGTTGACAGAACAGATGACAGGCTGTGGAAAATATGAGACTTATTTGAAATTATAAGGACAAGCTTTTCAAAATTTTACAACCCTTCTGAATATTTGGCAGTAGATGAAGTCATTGTGAAATTCAAGGGAAGGATAGTTTTCAAGCAGTACATCCCGAAAAAACGCAAATGTTTCAGCATCAAAATATTCAAATTGTGTGACTCTACAGGATATACATATGACATGAATGTTTACCATGGTAAAGACAGACAAAGGGCGGCACAACACCTGACAGCAACACACAATACAGTGGCTAATCTGACAAGGGGTGTAGAAGGATTTGGCCATAAACTATACATGGACAACTTTTTTTCTTCTGCTGGCCTATATGACAACTTGGCCCAGAAGAAAATTTTCTATTGTGGGACGGTTAGGCTACATAGAAAGGGCATGCCCAAGGACCTCAAACCCAAGACACTGAGACTGAAACGTGGTGACATTCAAGTAAGGACCAGGGGTGACTTGACGGCTGTGGTGTGGAAGGACAAGAGAGACGTGTGCCTCCTGACAAAATTTCACGATCCACCCAGAGAAGGTAATTATCGCGATGAACACGGAAATGCAATAAAGCCGGAAATTGTGGCGGATTATAACCGTCACATGGGGCACGTTGACAATGCAGATAGGATGGTCAATAGCTACACAGCCAGGCGTCAAACATGGAAGTGGACAAAAAAGCTCTTTTTCCACCTGTTAGACCTGGCCATTGTCAACAGTTACATCCTCTTATCTTCATGTGGTGGGAAGAAAATCTCACACAGAGATTTTCGACTCACCCTTATCAGAGAGATGCTGGCACGG
>Ga0123354_10005705_pt1 | contig 18210 bp, 9 predicted proteins | sample TergutLab28metaG_2_FD_97872 | JGI IMG/M metagenome (GOLD analysis project Ga0123354, IMG submission 97872) | Labiotermes labralis P4 segment gut microbial communities from Petit-Saut dam, French Guiana - Lab288 P4 | ecosystem: Host-associated > Arthropoda: Insects > Digestive system > Gut ...
TGTGGGCTGGGTAGCTCAGTTGGTATAGTGGCTGACTACGGGTTGGATGGTCTGGGATTGAATCCCGATGGGGACGAGATTTTATGACTATCCAGACCGGCCCTGGGACCCACCCAGCCTCCTGTAAAATGGGTACCGGGTCTTTCCCGGGGGTAAAGTGCGGCCGGGGCGTGCTGCTGACCACTCACCCCTTTCTAGTGCCGCGGTCATGGAACAGTAGAGCTATACCTCTACCCACCCTCTGGGCCACACCGGGCCTGTAACGGGATCACTTTACCTTTACCTTTATACTTTTGATTCAGTACACTGCGTGCTGATTACAAAGACTAACCAACTGATGCTGTACAAAAAATAATCGCCCTTTATTCCAAGAAATACTTGAAACACACATATACACCCTGCACAAAATGCAGAGCTTCTTTAATGTCAAGTGAGTGGTACATACAGTTACCACTCAGATTTGTAGATTATTGTGAGCGGTTTACAGACGAACGTTTTCCCAGCTTCTGTACTATTAGGAATTGAAATGGGTAAACCATAACTTGGAACATTATTGTGTTCTTGGTTGTGAAGTGTCATAGTTCTGTAGACAGGTACTGACTCTTGAAGAAATCTGCAGCCTCCATCTTCAGGCTTAATGAGTACTCTGTTAGACTGGGGTAACATTTGCAACAGGAATATGATATCTCATGTGACGATAATCACACGTCCCTGCAAGATACGTATGGGATAATGAGAAACATTGAGGTCATATCCAGCAAGTTAAATGGAGACAGAATCTGCACCTAAACAATAAACTGTTCACAAAAATTAAATAAGGCAACGATAACAGCAGTAATATAGTTGCCGAAGTAGAAATTTCTGTAATAGGAAGGGAGGCTTCATGAGTTAGGCTTAGAAATGCTTGGTAGCATGTCATTTATATGGCTGGAAAGACAAGTTTAGCTTTAACTTCTAAAGAGGTGGCATGACACATTTCCTTCAGCGATCTTTCCAAAGAATAAATAAGTTTAGCTAAGGAGGTTGAGGGATTCTAATCAAAAGTATTCAATTCAACACACCGTTTCTGTCATCATAAAGGAAAAAGATTTCTACACAGTGCTCATATTCCGATGGTTCATGGGCTATACTCTGATAGTACTGTACATTTAATTCCTTGTGAAATTTTTACCACTAGTAACCTCCCTATTATTTAGATTAGTGTGAAACAACTGCTGCTTTGAACTTTCACCTGCTGAAAACCTCCTACCCTAATCTATATTAGAGATATTAAAAGTCAAAGTTTTTTCCATAACTAAAAATAGATCCTATTTTCTCAGTGACTTAAAAATGTAATATCTTAACTGAGCTAAAAATATTTCTTGTAAGCAGCCAACATTAACAATGAACACATAGAATACAACATACATTGCTTTATTTTCATGTACACACATACAGTACTTCTGCATTGCTGCTGTTTTGCTAACATACTATACAAAAAAAATCACATTTTCAATAACCATACAGCTACAGACATATTTATTGCATACAGAAATACAGCAGCCCTATGTATTTTCTATTGACAGCCTTAAAATTACAGGTGCACATTAACTTGCTCAGTTGTGTCATGAATGTTGTCGTTAGCAAGTGTTATCTGCAGGTGATAGGAAACAACTGTTCACAGTTACAATTTGGAATCCAGAGACTTGTATTTGATAGGTACAATTAATGTGAAAGCAGCAAAGTCAAAACATTTATGGAAAGCTAATATGCTGATTTTTTATCATTCGGTTTGTCATCCCCGTTGTGTTCAATAAACTATTTAGAGTGCAGTGTATGTATTTGTGTAACACAACTTTATTTGATGGTAGAGGTACATCTAGTATTTACTGCATAAGGTACAACTACATGTTTCGGCGCTTGACAATGGCCATCTTCAGGCTGTACATGAAATACTTAGTAAGTAGTTAAATGAGACTTAATGGGCTGTATACAGTGGGAAGGTAGGAGATGAGGTGGCACGAGATCTCGTATGTGTCATGGAGGTTGGGAGTTGTGGGTACATGGGGTATCTGCTATTATATGTATATCTGAGTTAATAATAGTTAGGTCTATGGTATCATATTATGTGTGTTGATTTAGTATAACAGTAAAATATAAAAACAACTTGAATAGATTAATGAACCTATAACTACAAAATCCATATTCTTGTTTAGTATTGCACATTGTATATGTATAGGATAAGTATATATATATATATATATGTGTACATATAATTTCTACAACACACACAGTATGATACCATATACCTAACTATTATTAACTCAGATATACATATAATAGCAGATACCCCATGTATCCACACCTCCCAACCTCCATGACACATACGAGATCTCGTGTCCACCTCATCTCCTACCTCCCCACTGTATACAGCCCATTAAGTCTCATTTAACTACTTACTAAGTATTTCATGTACAGCCTGAAGATGGCCATTGTCAAGCGCCGAAACATGTAGTTCTACCTTATGCAGTAAATACTAGATATACCTCTACCATCAAATAAAGGTGTGTTAGACAAGTACATACACTGCACTCTAAATATGCTTTTTTTTTTTGTTGTTTTGTTTGATCACATCCACAATACTGCTGTTCTCAGTTCATTCTTGTATATTACAAATCTTAAATAAAATTTAATGTTTTCTGTAAATGGTAATTTACAAAGTAAATTTTAGTTAACATGTGTGATGCAACATCCTTGTAATATTGAAACCCACATAAATAAAATTAGTAAGGCATTTGACACAGTTACAGTCATCACTAATGTATGCTCTTTTCTTTATACTGTGTAACTTAAAATATAATTAATGTAATCATTTTCACATTCAGTTGAATTATATTTAAAGTTACAACACTTCAGAGTATTATTATTTAAACAGTCTCTCTCTCATAATCAAATTTTCTGAAAAAGGAAGTGAATGTAAAGTTGTCCTTGTACAGGCCACAAAGAGGTGTAGAAAGAATGGAGGTATAGCTCCACTCCTAGTTAACTTCAGCACTAGCTGGAGGTGAAAGTTCAACACTTGCCCCATCCACTTTACTCCCAGGGAGACAGTCCCTGGCACCCATTGAATAGGAAGCTGGGTGGGCCTCAAAGCTGGTCTGGATATTTTTGAAAACAGATTAATCTCTTGCCCTGCTAGTTCCTAACCCTGGACTGCCTAGCGACTATACTATGCTATCCCATCTCCTACCCATTGACAGTATATCGACAAACCCCTCTCACAGTTTCATGTATACAAGTATTTTTTACATGTGAATACTGCAGGTATAAATATTTAATGCATAAGAAATGTTTCATTGGCTGTTACTTGTAGCAAACTGCCTGCTTACTTGAGACTCACTCTGGAATTAACACAATACTTATAAAAGTGTACACACACTACTCTTTATATTTTGGGGAAAATTCTGATGGGCCATCATCTAGTCAAGGAATTCCCTACACTTTACGGAACCTGAAGGTTTTTTTACTGTATTCACCATAGCTTGCTGTATCCTGAGCCAGATGATTGCAATCCACATCCTCCTTTCTATTTATTTAGAGCTTTGAATTCTGATACATTCAGACATGCAAACTTTGTGTGACATGGTTTAAACTTACAATATTATGCCTGATTATGTAGCAATTACATTTGTAGAGAGCTTACTACATGGTAAAATCTTGCATATAGTGGAAAATATTACAAAGTTATGTAATGGATGGAGGAAATGTAGTTCTTTGATTTCAAAATTGCAGATTTGTGCAAACACACATGCATTTACACTTCTATCCAAGATACAAAATTAGCACTTTTCTACACAGCCCACACATAGGGGAGCCAGCACTGCACACTCAATATAGCGAGTGGACTGAAGAAAAATGGTTCAATTCCCAGCAAGGAAAACAGATTTTTATTTTCTCTCTTTTCCAAAATGTCCCAATAAGTACTGGGACTTACCCAGCCTCCTATTCAATGGGAACAGATGGTTCCTTCTTTAGTGGTAAAGTGGCCAGGGCATGCAGCTGCCCGTTCACCTCCATCTAGTACCAAAGTTAGGAATGCATGCAGTTATAGCGCAATTCCTCCATGTGCCTTCACAGCATGCACAGCGACAACTTTACCTTTTTTCCATGTGTAGCTTCCATCACACAACGCATACTGATGAAAGAAATACTCTATTAAATCAATTCATCACTCTAGTTCACAGAACCAATAATCATCACTGCAGATAAGATACAACATTCTGAGATCTTTTCAGCAAAGTTAACTGCAAGTTCATAAAGATATTCAGTTTATTCCTTATAAGCAGGGGTGTTGTCTTTTATTCCTCTTGACTGGTCGACTGTTCTTAACCTGGTTTAAAAATATGGTATCACATTCTGTATCTGATGTTTGAATATGAATTCGGTTACTCATCTTTATACAAAGTTAACACACACTTTTATATGGTCTTGAAAAGTTTCTGATTTCCACTTCTAAAGCCATTAACTTTCTAAAAGGTACATCACAGTTAATATAGTCTTCAAACATACACAATTTCAAATCAATTAACATGGAGCTCAGTACTGCTGCAAGTAGTACACTAAAATGTCACAAAATAACCACATTAAGGTGACCTTGGTTTTGTCTCACTTTGGTGCAGTATTGTTGGAGGTTTGTGTAGTTGATGGAACTAGAAAACCAGCAGAAGGTCGAGGCGTAACACCTGATCTAACACCGTGGACATTCTGGGGCTGCTGTGCAACTTTGAATGGCAATAAGGATCCAAACAGAACATGTTGAATCACTGGAAATTTTGCCAGCACCTGAAGGTCAACAAAATTACAAAATTTGTGCTCTCTCCAGGATAACTGTATATAAAAGATGCATTCACAGCATAAAAATGTTACTTTCATAACAAAGTAATACAGATTCAATATATGATAAAGCAGATGTCTTCCTGCTCGGATGTGCACAAAAAGATCAGTTTTGGGATTTTAATGTTGAGGTGCAGATTGAGAATTAAAATGGGGAAATGTAAATGGCATGCAAACAGCAAGTGACACTGTGCTGTATACTAATCTGTCCAAGTGGAATATGTCCATCTGAGACTGCAGTGTCCAGCCTCATCCCACCCACAATGTCGGTAATCAAGTCTTTGGGGAGAAGAAATCAAAATTGGCAGCAAAAATGAATGCATCCTCTCAATATGTCAAATTTCAAACATAGATGTTTAATAATACATGGATCAGAGATTTGGGGTGGTTCATAAGGTTCAATGGGGTTCCCAGAACAATATACAGAGTGAAATTTGGTATCAGGAAATTGGCCAGTCCACATAAAGAATATATGTCAAATTATAAATAGACCAGAGAAGGAAAGAAGTGCATTCATTCCTCAGTAAAAGCGTGGATCACAAAACTATTTAGAATTTGTGTTTGCTCTATCAATCAACAGGATATAAATAGTTACAATACTCATTATGTAAAACTGTGTGAGGAATTGCAGCTTATAAATTATTTTTCTACTGTCAGACATCTTTTTCACCTCCACTTTGCATCATGTATGCTTACTCCTGGCTAGATTTAAGGGAATGATTATTAGGGGACCACACAAGAAAAGATCATAGCATCATTATCAGGGGACCATACAAGAACAGATCATAATGTAATACTGTTATCTGGAACTCTGTGAAATGAAAACACTTACTTCTGCTTTATACATTTTGATCAAGCCACCATTAACTTTCGACCAGGAAGGAACAGCACTGATGTTCCAAAGCTGGTTTGAGTGTTCAGCAAACAGGCCAGTTTTTACCTGCAACAGAAATTCAGTATTTTAAATAGAGTTATTTTATGAATAAAGGATCAAAAAAGTGCTGTTAGCATAGAAACAGTCAACAGTAATGAGCCACATAATGCGCAGGGACCACTGCATGGCAGCACCTTCACCTGATAAGCACAAGGAACACTTGAAGGTGCGTCGAATCCTTCATCCATAAGAGTTGACAACTGCTGCCTAGCTGAAATATTCCGACCTAATATCCATCTAATTCTTCTGATCTTTGAAACATATTCTTTCACCTTTAGGATTTTTATTAGTTACATGTTTTTGTATTCTTGAGCCAAGTTTTTTACCTACAGCTGCACGATTAAAGGCTGTATCACAACAAATTTGAAATATTTTGAAATTAAATACTTCACTAACCCAACTTGAATTGTGTTGTATTTACATACAAAGAATGGTCAGCAAAATTAAACATACCCACTAATAATTTACAGAACTCTTGTAAACATGTAAAGCACCAATAGATCTGATATGATGATAAACAATGGTAATAGTCAATACTTAGTATTACAACACTTCTACTGCCAAGAACCGGAGAGGCTACATCAAGTAAATGCACATATCTGACTTGTATGCAAGTAGCACAATTCATGGCTGTGAATTGTAGATATAATTCACATTCTTATGTCATTTCTTGAGTCACTTAGAATTTAGAATTGGTCACAACTCTTTCATGGATCCTAACATTAGTTATGTCCTTTTGTATGGTCTTCAGTGTCACTGGACAAATTTTCTTAAGTCATGCTCAAGTACAGAGAAAAGGCAACGCACATGTTGCACATCTGCTGTACAGTGTGAGCTTAAGACTTGCAAGTTGTGTGGTCACTGAGAGCAATAAAATAATCTCAGGCAACCAGCTACATCAGTGATAAGAAGGTCTCTGATAAGTTGAAATTCTGTTCTGAACTGACAAAGCTGGTCGCCCGAGAAAATTTCATCAATAAAAGGATTGCTGAAGCATCAGTTCTTCTGGGATATTATGCTGTATAGCTGGTTAAATAGTTCCTGACATTCTGAAGGTTAATGATGTCTTCATCTTGAGGGTCAAGCAGACCAAGACACAGCATTAACACCCCAGTAGTCTTGAATCTTCATCAGCACTGCTGTGAGAACCTCAAATCTCACAATAGGAGTGTCTGATAGACTCTGTGTTCCACTTGTGATAGCAAATCAATACAAAGCAGTGGCAGGTTGACTAGGAAAGTTGTGAGAAACCCAGTTTATGAGGGATATCTTAGATTTAAAAAAAACTCCTTTTCTTCATCAGTACCTACCATATATATGACCATGACTATGTTTTGGTATAGATATCTTCCAGGATCTGAAACTGTGCTATTCGTTGCAACCTCTGTGATGGCATTCTACTCCTTCTTCTGACATTCGTTCCATCATCCCCACCGTTTAATCAACTGTCACCAACAGCTTTCACTTTAAATGACCACAGTAAGAAATACAGCACTAATGAACTTGGGGGCTCCACCTGTACAAAACTTTTAACATTTACACAGCCTCACCATAACTCAGCCATATAAACCAGAAGTTTTCTGCCACTAAAATTCCTCCCAGTTCTTAAATTCATAGAAATTCATCAGAAATTCTCATGCATCCATCCACATATTTTTCATTGCTTGGTGCTAGCCTTATAGAGGGTTTCTCCACTTATGATCCTGAATACTGCCTTGTGATCAAATCATGATATTTACAGTAAACAGACTGCCCAATGTAGCCATAATGTACCGTAATTACAATGAAGATTGTAAATTACAGTGATACAAATTCTTTTACCTTATTAATGAACTGAATGCAGCCGATGAATATGAAATCTTTGGCATAAGTTTCAACAATATCAGGCTGCAGAAATGACTTCGGTTCAATTCGTGGATGCGCTGAAATTTATATAAAGTGCAAAATGTGAATATGACAGCATGGTATAAGTCAAAATATAATATTAGACTGCAATACAGAGGATTATGTAAGGTAGCAGGAAGGCATTTTCAATAGGGCAAATTCCCAGAATATAATATTACAGTTTTTACAGAATACAGCCAGTCAGTGGATATCTAAAGAGTTCATTTGAATGAAGCAGTTTTAGAATGCATGAGACTGTTTACATTAAGACATGACTATCTCCATGATACAAGATACTGCAATAGACATACAGTTAGGTGGTAAAAAAATTTCACACCTTTCATGGTACACATCAGCTCATCACTGATGCTTGCCACCACATCATTATCCTGAGCCACCGCAATCAGTTCAGGCCCTTTCTTTTAACATTACATTAAAATATTTTAGTGAGGAGAAAGTGTATGACAGAAGGCCACCATAATCTGTGTGGATCACTCCATTACAAAATGTCACAACTTTATTTACTTAAAACATGACATTTTGTGTAAAGAAAGGATGTTTAAACAGATAAGATGTCTCATTATTCAGTAGTTTCGTTACGTTTACAACATAAAGTGCAACAAAACATATTTAATATGTTGCTCGTGAAGAATGTTTTATACGGGTGACAGTAGTGGCAAAAAAGACAACGAACACAAAAAATGTACAAACCAACAAGCTGTGAACTTCCCCAAATGAAAGGAATGAACTGGTAGTCATCCAGACTCCATACACCATGACTTCCAGCTGGCTCCATTCTATAAGTCAGCTGCAATTTACGAACAAGGAGAAGGTACCTGCAACATAAAATGAATAACTACTAAAACAATAACAGAAGCAACACAAGTTAGAAGTAACAAGCACACTGATTACATGATAATCATAATTTTGGTTACATGAGGAATGTTAATTTCTGTCCAATTTAGACAAGAGGTAGTTGTACTTAACGTTACATGTATGAGAAAATATTGACAAAATTTAAATTCATTCAAGACCGAGAATCTTTCCTTGAAATATGTGCAACAAAGCAACACATTTACCAAGACTTTATGGGCAGTGTGAGCAAGAGAATTTTAACTGCAGCATACCTTATATTACAAGGATGTATAATGAACACCCCAGACTACTGTATTACTGATCTTTATGAAGTATAAATCCCCAGAGAGAAGTGAGCACAGAAACACAGGGCCAAGAGGTGTCATGAAACACTGAAGACAATGCATGGACAAGATGGCCTGTCCTGTATCATGTATACTGTGCACAATTAACCTGAGCATTTGAGGGAGATGAATGGTCAGCTTTGTACCCTGACTACTTTAGCCCTGGGGAGAAAGCTCCTGGTACCCACTGAACAGAAGATTGGGCAGGACCCACAGCTAATATGGATGTTTCAGAGATAAGAAAAACCTCCTGCAGCAACCAGAAATTGAACTATGATTTCCTGGTCCTGTCAGTCAGTCAAGCGACCAACTGATCAATCAGTATTGATAAAAGCACCACATTTAACTATTTAACTCTAAGCTATGTGACAGTATGTCAGGGCAATTATGTAATTAGCCTGCAATGATATGTGATGGTACTTCACCTGTTGAATATTCGAGTAACAGCAGCCACCTTGTCTTCCTCAAGCAATGCTCCAATTTTAAAAAGGCAACACATGAGCATAATGAATGACATCTCATGACCTGTGCCATAATCAATTCGTGTTGGGTTACCAAATCCTTCTGCCAGGTACAGCATTATCTCTGGGACTGCCCGATGAAATTGTTCTGGGAGTGCTTCTTGAAGAAGTTGTGTTGCACCCTGTTGCGATAATATGACTCTGATATCATTTCTGAAAAACCTTGCACAATAAGAATTCCAAATTATTTGGAAAAAACAATGAAACAGTACCTCCTTTACTTTCTTGTACCAAGTCCTGAAAGCCTGATTGCCAAACCTCTGTGGCTGCTCTATAGGTGGTGTTTCTTCTATCCAGACATCCAACTTATCAAGTAGACTGACCATTCCTTTGGTCACATCACTCTCTCGACATTCAAATGATAATGACTTCCCTTTTACAGCCTCATTAAGTGCCATGATGAAGCCCAAGTATTCCTGTGTGGAAAGCAAACTGTTTAGTGGTCATTTACATGCCACTGTAATTATAACTGATAGAGCTGTACTAATTAAAAACAAGCAACAGAATATAGATGAATTTTGCTCAACAAAAATTACATCTTCATACTGATGTGTATTATATTAAGTCATGAGAAACATACTATAATAATTTAATATTTTTGATCTTATTCTGCTTGTTTGTACACATAATGGAAAAGAAAACAGTGTGAAATAGGCAGTTTGAAATTAAGTGGTTTAAGTACCTATGAGTGATTGAGATATGATTACTGAACTTGTCAGCTGCCATCTGTGGGCAACAGAGATATATCTGTAAGCAGCTATTCAGTGTATTTCACTGTAGTTCAAGAATTACCTTAATGCAAAGCTCAACAATCATCTATTTTTCTGTTGGGAAAACTGACAAAGTTGACACGACAGTGCTGAGTAACCTTGTATTATCGACTGCATATGAACAAAGTAGAGAAACAAGCAATGCACAGTGAAAAATATACATAAACACTGGGTAATGTCTCATAGCATCATTCATTTCCACTATGCCATGCTGGTTCTTTCTGAACCAAATAATGCTCAATAGTGGTAAAAGATGCAGCAACTTAGCTTGTAGGTGAAATGGCTCATATTTTGTATAACAGCAAACTCAGGAATCTTGCCTTAACTATTTAGGTCTAAGTTACAAATAACAGTTAAAACAATTTTTACAACATACATAGTAGGCTTCAGACTTCTCCCAAAATTGCATGTCCTCAACAGTTGTAACGGCTCTCTTTGGTACCAAATATTCATGATCTGCCGATACTGAAAGACATACACAATAACCAATAAGAGTAACACAGAAGAGGCTTCCTTTGGGTTCGCAAACAAGGAATTGACATTTACAACTTATTAGTTCCACAATTATATGAATGTTTGTTAATTCCCTTTAACTTACCAGCAGAATCCATGTTTGAGAATTACAATAAATATTCTACAACATCAAAGAACCATATCAAAATAACTATTTTGAATCCTGCCTTTCTGTCAGCTGTACGGCTAACACAATACAGCAGCGCCGTATTGCGGGTCTAAACCGGACTTTTGCGTATCTATTTATCTTTGCTAATGGTGTGTGTTGCCATCACGGATGTCTGATCTGTTGGTCGGCATTGACTACAAAATGTTAGGGGCGGTGTGAGTGCTGGCATGTGGGTAGGTGAAGTTGAGCGGCCGTCAGGGACAAGTGGGAAGGTTGAAGTTATGTTATAGTTAGTGGAGTTTCGATGTGTTTTAGATTTTTCCGTAAAATATGTATATGAATTATTACATTGCTCAACTTGCATTATCAGTTCAGCACCACAGGGAGGGCCCCAAACTAATTTTTGAGCTGGTCCTGTGTGGTAATTGCATTGGCCAAAGTGAGTAATTTCCATAAACAGGTCAGATGAGCACCCCATTCCGGCAGTACGGTTAAAGTGAAGGCAAAATAGGTCCGATGTTTGTCTAGAAAAGTGTGCTACGGAAATTGATGCTGATTGAAAATGGTACAGCTCCTATTCGTAGTGGTGGATGGTAACACTGAGGTTACTGATTCTTTCGTCTTGACAAGTAGTCATACAGAGGGTTAGGAGTCACTGCGGTAGAAGTAAGTCAGCGTTTGGGGAGGGGTTGTGTCCGCAGTTTTCCCAAGCCTTTCGTGCACGCACACATGTGTAGGCTTCACCAAATTAAAGCACCTGTGAGACAAATCAGCCTGGCATTTCACGTACAAGAAATTCTTCTGACTTATAAACCTGTGAACAGTACCAAACATAGGGAACACTAAGTCCTAGGATTGTCTTCATCCATCAGACAAAATTGCGTACATGACTTTTATACATTAATAATTAGTTTAATATGAGTGTAGTAAATTATTGTGGGAGATGAGTAGCAGTTAAATCTTACTGATTAGATTAACACTACCGTCATCCTTGTTGGAATTGTAGTCCTTGAAGAACCGCTTTAATAATCTTGCATTATTGACCAGTAGTACTGAGATCTGTATTCTATGTAGTAATCCATGGTAACAAGTGAGAAGAAACATCCAGACCATTTTTTTTTCTAGATCAAATAATTTTTCTTTTGGTGGTTGTCACTGGATTTGAAGTCTACTGTACATAAAATATTATTTGCCGTGTAGTTTGAGTACAAAGACATGGTCTGGTGTCTGATAGTGGTATGGAAAATGCCTTCAAATAATGACTGATATTACTGTAAATGTACTTATTTCTAGCTTCAAGATTTTTATGTAATACATTTGAAGAAAATTGGACATAAATGTGTTATCAACAGAATGAAAGACAAAATCACAAAGATAGCTAATAAATCCTTTGAAAATTGTGTCAGAGGTCAAATAGTTAGGAATGACACTTGCATGCATGAAAAAATCATAAGCATATTAATTTGGGGAATGTCTGCTGTCATTCAGACCAAATCTTTTGTCTTTCTGTTTGCCTTCTAGAAATGTAAGATTAAAGTGAACAGAAATTTGCCTTTTGCTTTACATGGGTGTGAAACATTGTTTCTCACAATAAGGGAAGAATATGGTCTGAAGGCATTCAAGAACAGGTTGGTGAGGAAGATGCATGGGCCTAAGAGGACAGAAGTAACAGGAGACTGGAGAAAGTTGCCTAATGAAAGCTTCATGGTTTGTAACTGCTCGCCAGATATCTGGGTGATCAAATCTAGGATGAGTTAGGCAGGGTGTGTGGCATGCATGTTGGAAGACACATACAGAATTTTGGTGGGGAAACGTAAGTGATACAAACTACTTGGAAAACCTAAGTATGGATGAGGATAAATAAAATGGATTAAAAAAAAAAACAGGTTAGGAGGGCATGGCATGGATTCAGCTGCCTCGGGACATGGACAAGTGACATGCTTGTGTGAACACACTAGTGAGCGTTTGGGTTCCATAATATTTTGGGAAATGCTTGATTAGCTGAGGAAGTGTTAACTTTCTCAAGGATTTGGTTCCAGGTAGTCATGCATAGGATCTATTGATTACAATTTCATAATAATAAAGTACTTACATGGAAGTCAGCTGCATAAAAGACTGAGCCAAAATAAGCATTTTTATTACCATCAATTGAATTAACAATAAAATGTCGACAACAAAGTGAAAAAAAAAGTGTGCATGCTAATCCATTATTTCTCATGTCTTAACTCGGATCACAATTTAAGCTTTCCTTTCTAAGTTGTAACATGATCAATCTGCTGTTACACACTGAAAGCACACTGATTAGAAAAATACATCTGATGTTTGAACTCCAAGTATGTCATTAAAATTGCACTGACATTATAGTAATGAAATTAATTAACCTGTGTGAATTTTGTGGAATGATTACTTTTCTGTTAACTTCCTTCACGCTACTAAATTAACGATACTTTTTAGTTAAGTGCTGTTAATTCAATGTGAAGGCAGTTAACAGAAATGTAATCCTTGCACAAAATTCACACAGGTAAATTAATTGTATTACTGTAATGTCAATGCAGTTTTATTGAAATATTTCTGGTTTGCTACATCAGGTATATTTTTACAACTTATTAACTTCCTTAACATAAATTAACAATACTTTTTAAATTAAGTATTGTTAATTTAGTGTGAAGGAGTGTCACTTAAATTTTAGTGTGAAGTAGTTTCACTTAAATGTATCACATTGTAAAACAAAACATAAAACATTAATTAAGCACTCAATTTTAACTGTTTAATTACACACATGACAGCATGCAAAGGACATTCAAAAGTCTGTGGCTGACATGCACCCGTTAAACTCCAGTCAGGTTTGGTAGCTGGCAGAACACGTTTTGGACACTTGGACTTCATCTTTGATGGACCTTTCTTTGACGCTTGGGCTCGTTCTTCCTTTTGTTTCAAATATTTGTGATAGTGAAACAGTCGTTGCAACTGTGGAGCCTGTAAAATTCTCTACAGAAAAATAGGAATAAAGTTGATATTGGATTATTGAAATGTCTCTGATACTTTTTATTATATATATATATTTCTTTATCATTTCAATTACTGTCAGTAATGGGGAACCACTGGTCTAGGAGTAACTATCTCATCATGCAGAAAGTCTACGGTATAGGACCAGACACATTTTTTAATATTCTTCTCTGCCTTCTGGAACTCAGGCATACTTCAAGTCCAAAATTAAATTGTATCCTCCCAGTACCAGCCATCATCACCATCATACTACATATGATTAGGAGCTAAATGCATTGCTACCTTTGCCCTGGGCAGGCAGGTAGAGACCAGAGGTGTTACAAGAACATGCAGGACTACAGGAAACATAAAACACTCATAGGAATTTACATTTCTAACATTTTTATGTCAAATTTTAATTCAAGCTGCTACCTGTTCCCCGGTCTTTTGTCTGAAATGGATAATTCTCTGTTCTTATATTCTAATACAGCGTCTTTATTAAATGTTCCAATTAATTATAACCATTAGACTAGCTTGCATTTAATGTGATACATTTGATGGTTCAGTAGATTTGGCACCTGCTGCCTTCACTGTGCATATGCTTTCGGTAATTTGTGACTTACCACAGACTTTGCTGGATCTTGTGCAAACAGCCATAGTAGGGTGCAGCAGTTGCAAAACAAAGGATCATACTTTCCACACCATACAGACATCAGATTCAGTAGTAGGTCCACATTTCTAGACACCTAAAATTAATACATGCATTATTTTCTGTACAGAGGGATTTGATATCCTGTTCAGTTTGATGCTGAACACAAACATGGCTCCTCATGTAACAGTCAAAAAAAGTAAAGTGAAAATGATTCTCCATGAACAGTACAGCAATAACAATTTCTGAGCTTCATGCTGAGCCAACTTTTTTGACGTTCAGGTGACCATGCATTGTGATAAATTCTTATAATAAAACCAACTAGATGCACTAATTTCTGAAATTTATTTTTGGAATAAAACTCTACATGTTTCGGACAGTTCCCCTGTCCATCATCAGAAGTTTTTCACCGTACACACAGCAATGGTGTGTCATACAGGTTTGCTGACAGCTTGCAAACAGGATCAGGACCTGTATGACACATACCATTACTGTGTGTACAGTGAAAAACTTCTGATGATGGACAGGGGAACTGTCTGAAACATGTAGAGTTTTATTCCAAAAATAAATTTCAGAAATTAGTGCATCTAGTTGGTTTTATTATAAGAACTGAGCCAACTGTTGGTAGTTCTGCTGTCAGTGAACAGGATCAAGAAGACTGTTGAAAACCAACACAGTAATAGCACACATGGAACTGAATGTTGTTCACTCACAAAGTGGTCAAGAGAATAGAGTATGCATGCTCTGCCTTTTCTTTGTTGTGCAAACTAAACTAGAAAATAAATTAGAATTTTAGGCCCCACATCTGTACTAATCCTGTTCAAAATATGTGTTAAATTTTGTACTTTTACATGATCAAGATACAGTAAAACCTAAAATTTACATGAATGGTACATATATTTTCCCATAATTTACATCATTTTTCATTCCCATTAATTTTCCTACCATTTCAATAATTTTAGTTCCCACAGAATGCATGTAATTTCATTTGGATTTCCAAGATTTTGGGACTGGTCCAATTTCTTTTTCAACCATTGGCTATTATGACGATTTATTCACCATGCAGCCTGCTTAAGTGTGAATACTTTCAAGTTGCCTGTTGTTATTACTACTGCAGTAGAGCATGTTATTGAGTTTGCTGTGTGCACTGTAGTTGCTGTAATTGAATTTGTGCATTTTAAAAAGGCATGATGTGAACACAAAAAGAAAGAAACCTCATTTCCTTAGAAGACAAGCTTAACATTCTACTGGACACTGACAAAGCTATGTGTACATGTATTTCCTTGGTGAAACAACTTGGATTTTGAGTAACAACTCTGAATATTCTAGTAAAAAGACTGTCATGTCTTGAAGACAATGGCAATAAATGTGGACAGCCTCCTGCCCAGTGGTTACTGAGGCTGTTTCCTTTGGGGCAAAGCAGCTGAGTCATGAAGCAGACCACTCACCTACATCTACAGCCAAGGCACAGAATGCAGGGAACTACTATTTCCACTCTTGTGCTTAATTAAGCACAGTCACAATTCTACTTTGCCTTTATTTGAAGTAACTTCCCATTATTCTACAAACTAGTTATTGCAGAAATTATGCTGATTTGTGTGAGATAAATGATAACTGCATGTATTAAGATAGAAGTGATTTTTAAGAAAGGACTATGGCTTATTTCAAGGCTCTCTCATCATCTCCGTGTAGTAACTGAGGTAAACCATTATAAGGAATGCATTACTGTTAGTTGTGTTTCACATACTGAATGAATTAAAATGTACATTGAAAGACAGATAGTTTAACCATAGCATTGGCACTAACTGTGTTACCTGCCAAACACTTTCAGTAGTATTTTCATATTTGGCTAAATTAATGAGGACCTTGGTTGCCATTGTGCTCATCTCCTTATCAACTTCGGAACGATTTGCATTACTAAGACACTTGTATATCACCTTCACAATGTCACTATTTGCAATGTCCACACAGAGTTTTGGAGACAGTTGTGTAATTGTATCTGAAATTTGAGAAAAATTATTAAGTGAATCAACTTACAGCACTTTAACGGAGACAACAGAATACACACTAAGGTAAAGGTAAAAGAGGTAAGGTAAAGCAATCCCATTACAGGCCTAAACAGACCCTGAGGGTTCCAGGAGGTTGAGGCTCCCAGATTTCAAGACAGTCGGCACATGAAGGTGGTAAGGTTGTCAGCCCTATGCACCGGCCGCCTTTACCCCCAGGAAATATTCCTGGTACTCATTTCTATTAGAGGCTGAGTCAACCAAAGGGCCATAGTGCAGCTGAAAGGATTATGTCAATGAAAAATTCCAATGACACTATCGGGAATTGAACCCGCGACCTTCTGCCTAGTACCGCGGTGCCTCGACCAACTGTGCCACCACTATCCCCACACAACGCACACTTCAGCCAAATAAGTTACACAATGAAAATCTGATTCATAGCCTGTGTTATAATATCTGTTCAAGCTAAGAAAGATTTTGTGCAGGGATCACCTACTTAAATCTTGAATTGGTTGATAGAGTTACACAAAGAATTTGTTGGCCATTTGCCTGATGAATTAAATAAGGTAGTGAAATTCTCTCTGGGTTACAAAGAATATAAACTAAAAACAATACCCAGTAATTTGTACAGGTTCAAATGTATCATATGTTTTGTAAAATGAAGTAACAATATACTATAAATAAGGCTCTCTTTTGCTGCTGCTAAAGTATAATTTACCAAGTTCAGTGAAGGCCCATATGAGGCGGCCTGAGCAAACTTTCTTAACCATGAACAAAGCAGTTGTGTATCGCGTCTGGAGAGTTGTCCCAGGAAGTGCATTGTGTATGCTACTCAGGGCACGCTCCCTGACAGCAACCATCTCCCGAGTCCCAGTTTTACGTTCCCTGTATCCTCTCCACACAGCCTGCAAAGGGAATCAATAATACTAATGACTATGTGAATTAACCTTTCAGCGTGGAGTGACGAGCACTGCTCGTCATAGCGAAAACATCACCTGTCGTGGAGTGACGAGCACTGCTTGTCATGGTGCATGCTCTTACTCATTCGTCTATATCTCGACTACATAGGGAGCAAATGTAACCGGGCTGCTTCGTGAAGGAGTTGGCTCTCTTATGGTGTGGGAAACAGTTACTAGAAATTATTTCTTCATTTTTTTCTCTGCTCTAGAAGTTTGGGTTTTCTTTTTGCAGTCCCTAATTTCACAGACAGTTTTATGCGTCCCTCTAACAGTCAAATGAAACGGGAAACGAATGTTATTGCTATCGTCACATACCTGAGCTATGTAGCTTTGAAATGGTGTATGAAATCACCCTCATATATCAATAGACTGTTTGTTCCTTCACCGCTGTTTTCGGGTCTGGATTTCCATTGAAGCTGCAGTCTGTTGCAATGATGGCGTCAAGTAGGAAGTGTTTGTTGGAGGATGATATTGAACAAAGTTTGCTAAGGGAACTTACAGCTTCTGATCAGAGTAGTTGTAGTGACAATGATGACTCAAGTGAGACCGATGATTTGACTGTAGTTGAGGTAACTGGTTCGGAATGTAGTGATAGTGAAAGTGATGATGTGCAATGTGCTACTGCATCCAGTGCGCCTATTGCTTCGAGTGCTACATTTACGTGGGAGGACATGACGAATTATGTAGGGCAAAGGGAACAGTTAGTTGATAACTATGGGCCTCAAAATGAAGCCCAAAATGAAACTCATTGTGCTAAAGTGTTCAAAATGTTTTTTGATGACCAACTGGTGGAACTAATAGTGCGCGAA
>Ga0123354_10005707_pt1 | contig 18210 bp, 9 predicted proteins | sample TergutLab28metaG_2_FD_97872 | JGI IMG/M metagenome (GOLD analysis project Ga0123354, IMG submission 97872) | Labiotermes labralis P4 segment gut microbial communities from Petit-Saut dam, French Guiana - Lab288 P4 | ecosystem: Host-associated > Arthropoda: Insects > Digestive system > Gut ...
GTAATCTGAGCCAGTTCAGTCCAGTCCTTGTCCCTCTATGACTGCTCAAAAAGCAATAAAAAAAGAAACTGAACGCAAATGTGGGAAATGTTAGAGAAGATGTCCCACAGTACCATAAAGTAAATAATAAAGACAATTTTAGTGTGTGTGACTAAATTTGTCTTTATTATTTAGAAAATGTCAAAGTTTCACATTGCTGATATCTGCCGTCTGCTGCATTGCTACATTTGTCATTTCGGAAGTAAATTAAAACTGTCTCTGCTGTTTGAATTTTCCTTGTAATAGTTTAAATGTTATGGTTGCTTCATTTCTGTAATGATTTATTCATGATGATGTCAGGAATATTTCTTTGTTATGTTTTTAGCACAAAATGTTCTCTTTTTAATGCCAGGTACAAGCCATTGTGGCGGCAATACTGGTGTCACTGTTTGCAGTTTCCATGAATGCTCTCGTGGGAGGTAAATTCAATGTGAATGATGCTGTGCTTCTCAGTGCTTCCAGCGTTACCACTGCAACAAGTTCCTGTTTTATACTTGGTAAGTTGTCATAATTAGATATCACTTTAGTTAAACACATATATTTTGTATCTAATGCTGAAAGTTTGAGGTATACACTGATACTACTGAGAACATGAGAAGGTTCCATGTTATGTGGGTCCCTGTCACCACAACATGGCGCGTCCTCAGGTTGCGGATGGAGGAATGGCCTCCAATATGGAGGGCAGCTGCGAATACATTGAATAAGCAGTCGCGGACAGCCGACAAGGGTTGGTCCTCCAGCTTGGGGGTTGGGTGAGGTGCTAACATCTCCTCACCTAAAAACTTACAATGTTACAGAACATTTTACAGGACATCAGGCTTGATGGCTGGCGCCTGTGAATGTGGTTATGAACCTTCGGGTTCCTGAAAGTGCTGGTAATTTCTTGACTGGCTGAGACCTGTTATCTTCTAAGGAAGGACTCTGCTCCATGGAGGTAGTTGGTTAGTCAGTCAGTTTTATTTAGTTAGTTAGTTAGTTGGTTGGTTGGTTAGTTACATGAGAAGCTTTGTGTTGGAGGAGCATGAATAAATTTAAGATGTGTAGAACACCTTACAAATAAAGAACTTCGGTTATTGTGTCTTAACTACTTGACTGATACTGAAAAATATACATCACTCAGTATTGGTCAAGAGAGGCAATGTATTGACAAACGTAAGGTTGAGGCACTTGTGTGTAAAAATTATCGCAATGGAAAAGCAATAAGTATTACATATTCTGAGTGTGTTTATGTATTTTTGCCTCATTTATCTAGCATACAATGTGCATGCACCTTATTGTATTGTCATGTGTGGCCTGTCAGGCTGTACCACATTTTTCAACATTATCTCATATTTGGCACCATTTTCAGAAAATTTACAGAACATAAAACTTGAGTTTCGATTTTTCTCACAAATTTTTTCATGAAACATTCCTATTCTAAGAAGAACTGAGTGAGATATGATAAAAAATGTAAATTGTTCTTCATGTAAAACTATCAGTTATTTTTGTCCTATTGTAATGAAACTAGAATTTTATGAACAGATTTTCAAAAAATTCTCAAATATCAAGTTTCATGAAAAGCTGTCCAGTGGGAAGGTGCTCCATGTGGACAGATGGACAGACAAACAGACATGACGCCTCTAATAGTCGCTTGTCGTCATTTTGCGAACATACCTGAAAATGATAAGAATTTGCAAGTGAAATATTTTGTTCCATTTATACATATTTAATTTAATCCCGATTTATTTGAGGAGTTAGTTTTTCCTTCTATTGCATTAGGAGTGTACACAGGCTAGTGAAGAAGTCCCTGTACCATACTTACTTAACATGTTCTTCAGTATGTGCACACTTGCACACCATGTGCTGTGAAACTAGAAGTTTGTGTGTGGCAACACTGTCATTATCTGTTTTGTGCAAAATGTGGCCCATGGTGTGCTGTACAAGATGTATGGCACAAACATACAAATCCTCATGGTAGGTTAAATGGCCATACAGTAACTTTGTGGCCATTACATTTATGCATGCTGTATGTGTAAATGAGTGTCTGTATGTGTGTGTGTGTGTGCATGAATTCACACAGTGTGCTTTGATGTGTATCAGAACTGCTACATCCATTAAAATAAAGGGCTTCTTCCTACATTTCAGTAATCCCCATGACTGATTACTGTCTCGTCCATGAATGTTTCTGCATTTCATGTACAAGTATCATGAATAATCAAATAATTTGTTCAGTACTCACCATGGTAAAAAGTAAAGCTGCCCCTGTGCACACCATGATGACACAGAGGTATAGCTCCACTCATTCCTAACTTCCGCTCTACAAGGAGGCGAGTGGTCAGCTTTATACACTGGCTGCCCCTCTCACCAGTACCAATTTAATAGGTGGCTGGGTGGACTTCAGAGGTGGCCTGAACATTTCAGCGAAAAAGAAAAAAAAACATCTTGACCCTGCCAGGAATGGAACTTGGATCTTCCAGCACATAGCCTAGCCACTATACTGATGGATTTATAGAAGCTCACCAGTAACCACTGTGAAGCGTTGTGTCTGAAGCACTCAAAAATTGCCAACATCCGTGTGATACGTACATTTGCTTTTAGGCATGGACAGTCTGACATTTACAGCTGGACAGTTCTGCATGTATCTGAAATGGCTAGATCACTAAAAGCGAACATACCTTCAACATTGTGAGATGTGGATTCTGGTATAGTACTGTTCCTCTATAGTTACAGCATAATTAAAATGTCTAGTGTGTGGCAACGTGCACTTTCTGAGCTATTTGAGTTTCCTACAGCAGCACTGCTGAAGAGTTAAGTCTTGTGGGAAGTTACACTATGTTACCTGGTAAGTAGTTATGTTATGGAGGATTGTAGTGCCTCTGTCTTGGATGACCAAACACTTTAAGAAGAGATTTCCCAAACCTAAAGTAGAAGGTGCTGCAATGCTTTGAAATGTCTCTAACTGTTCACCAGTCAACACAATGTAACAATCCAGCAGACTTGAATCTTCAGCTATCTCTTCTGTACCTCAGTGTATCAACATTAGTTTCAAAGAATTGTCCTCAACCAAGGATACTGAGTTTTGTATATCAGGCTGATAAGAGTGTTGTGGTTAATGTATATAAATAGTTAGCATATTTTGCAAGAAATTACTTCCAAGGATGAAGCTGTGTATGTCAGGTACTGGACATCTTTTCACCTGAGTAGTGTCCTACACATAAGTGAGTTTGATAAATAAACTCTGTGATCAAGTAAAAGTATTTGAACATTTTTTACTTCTGTGTTTTGATGAAACAATGGATACAATTGAGCAGTGGCCTGTGTTACTTTCTCCTGTGTTCTAACTGCCATGTGTTGTCAGCATCATATTTTATGAATTTATGTCAAGTTCGTTGAACATAGTGTATGCCATTCATTGACTGCACTCATCAGATACTTAAAGATTTAAAGACTAATGTAGTATTCCCAGTTTGCACTGCAGCTTATGTTCAGTGCTTGGGTGGCAAGGTTACTATTTTGTTCCATATTGAACTATGATGAGTATTATTTATGTAATAGTACAGAATACTGGAATGCTTTACTCACAAAACTTTGCAAGTTTTGTAGGATTATGTAAATTTGCTATACAAGGCATTTCAGAATAAATACATTTAATGATATATTTGTGTTTTTCTAATAAATGAGGTGCTCCTACCTTCTATCTTTCACCCTTACTTCAAATCCTTAGCCGCACATTAACAAAGACCATCACGTCTATTTTATATTGAATAACATGAATATTTTTGGCAATATAATTAAACAAATATTTTATGTACAGAATGTGGTGAAAATGGTGCACATGAACAATGGAGATGGTTAGAAATTCGGAAGGCAAAACATAATATGAAAGAGAAAGTTTCTCTAGCATAAACCACCACATGGCTGAAAAATGGGTCAAATAAGAGAAGCAATGCATGTGTAAACGTAATACTAAGGATCATTTGCGCCATTGTTGCAGTGGAAAAGCAATAAGTATTACATATTCTGTTTATGTGTCTGTAGCCTTAGGTATCAAGCATGCAATGTGCATGCACCATATGGTCATCTGTGGCATGCATTGCTGTATCCTGTGTTTCAACATTGTCTCATAAGTGGTGTGATTTTCAGAAAAAAAAATTTACTGAACATAAAATTTTTTTATGATTTCCTCTACAGCTTTAGTTACAGCTACAGCTCGTTCTAGGAGGAATTCAGTGTGATTCGATCATAAATGTACATACATCTTTATGTAAAGTTGTCATTATGCTTGTTACATTTTTAATGAATCTGGAATTTTCTTGACATATTTCTAGAAAATACTGAAATGCCAAATTTCATTTAAAAACCTGTCATGTGGGAAGTGAGTTGTTCCATGCAGACAGACGGACAGACACGATGAAGCTGATATTATTTTTTTTCAAAATTTTATGAACCCGCCTAGAAATAACATGAATAATCGAAACTGATAGAAAATCTTAGGACGAAAGAAAATGCAAGAGACACAAATCTTCTGGAATGCCTTCTCACATGACCATCCAATGGAATTAAGAACGGCATGTGTGAGTGTGTAGGGTGGAGCAAGTAGAGAACATTAATTCAAAATGTACAATGAACAAAACCACCGATTTCTGTCACATGAACATCAGTCAGAGAACTACCACATTTGGCCTTTGCTTCATACCATAATGTCTTCTAAATGGTTTTTCCTTGTACATTTGGTTGCATTTTCAATTTCCCTGTTCATCTGCAGGTTTCTTGTGCCCAGTTTTTCCTGCACTCTGTGTATGCATGGAATGTTAGTTTCTGTTCACCATAATCCAGATATCAGCATCTGACAGTTACACTCTTATTGCATTTACTAAGATTTGGCGATGATCGGAGTGATCGTGATGTCTTACCGTCTGCACATGAACCCTGACAACATAGCTACTCCTGTGGCTGCCAGCATTGGTGATGTCGTCTCCATCAGTTTGCTGGCTCAGATTGCATCAGCATTTTTCAACTTTCATGGTGAGTAGACTGATGATGTAAGATTTGAGGTTGTAGCAACATTGTTGCTTAGGATTCTGGTGTGAAGCTGAGTTGTTTGGTGCGTGTTTCCCAGGGTGTTAAAGGATCATAGTGCCTCCATTTTTAATGCTTGAACTGCTGTAGATGAAGGCATCGCAGTCCAACAATACATCACACACCAAACAATATGGCATCACATCCCAGAAAAACTGAATCCCATAAAATTGATGAGCTGGAACTCTGCTGTGCTGATTTACTGCATTCTGTTGAAGTTTCTAGATCATTCTGCCAATATGCACTTTCTTCCATGCAACTGAGTAGGTCTACAAATTGAAATGCAGGCCACATAACATTGCTGTGGTATAAGGTATCTGGAATTAGCAACATCTCCTTCAGTTAATTTACTTACAATGGTGTCAAATGAGAAAACATAAATTATTATTATTAATGTTTTGGGACAAGTGGTAAGAAGAATTATCGTAACATATTTTAAGTTATTTTTCATACATATGCACACATTGGGGAAAACTGCAAAACGTATTAGCCAGAATAACAAATGGAATTCCTAAGTATGTGGACCTATTTTACTTTATAATATGTTTAATAGGGAAGAGTCTGCAGTATCATGAACGTGTTTTGCTGTGTGGTATACAAATTGGTAAGAGTCTACAAGAGCATGAAGTTGTTTCACTGCATGGTGACCACATTCTCTTGCAGATAGTGCAGGCTGGATCCTGATAATTATAATTGTAGCCTACCTGCTACTTCTTCCCCTCTGGATTAGTATAATTCTGCACAATGAGTATACACGGCCAGTTCTGAAATCAGGATGGTTTCCTGTCTTAACTGCATTGCTCATAAGTGGGTAAGTTGCTGTGAATTGTTTATTCCATAATTTGTGGTCTTGATCTTGAATTTACTCCATATAGCACACTTATTAGACTCTAAAAAGAAATGGAAAAGTAAATATGACATTTATTGTTGCTGTTGTTAAAAACTGTCTGCTAGGCATGTTTCAACTCCTAACCATTTGTGCCAAGATGTCAATGTCTCTAGAAAACCCATTACTTCCTTAAACAGATTCTGCACTAATCTGTGGCATTTTTATGTCACAGATTAGGGTTTTTGTCCAAGGAATTCTTTTGTATTACCTTTTCCTGACATATTGATCTTGTCTATCTGTTTAGTGTTTTGGTTTTGTTTGTTTTACTGTTTCTGTGTTGTGTTTTTGTCTTTGTGCTGGCTTTATAATAGGCACTGGTGCTGTTAAGCCTCCATGTTAATGAATACCCTTTGAATTATTATTATTATTTCTTCTTCTTCTTCTTTTTCTTCTTCTTCTTCTTCATTGTGATAATGGGAGGGCTAGGAAAGAGCCCAAATAAGAACTGCCCGTATCCATGTGTGACAGAGCGTCATGTTATCTTCATTGCAGAGATGAAAATCTATATAAATTAAGGATTTATCAGCCTCTTCAAGGGTGTGCACTCCTCTGAGATTTTATGCTGCATAGAATGGTACTTTGTTACCAACCTTTCAGGCCAACCTACTGGTCCCGAAATGTCAGTAACAAACTACCAATCTACACTGTGTAAAATCCCAGAAGCATGAAGAATTAAGTTAGATTTATTATTTGCATAACAATTTATATACCACAAATAATGAGTGGAACAAATTTCAGATTTGGGGGACTTGTGCTGGACAGCGTAGTTGGCATATACACTTCTTTTGTCGTGTTTCAACCGATCATCAATGGCATTGGAGGGAACTTGGTTTCAGTCCAATCTAGTCGCATCTCCACAATGTTACACCAAACCTCCCTGCCTGGTATTATACCGCCCCACACAAGGCTATGTGCTTCACCTTGGGCAGCTCTATTTAAAGGATGTAAGTACTGTGTTTAAACCATCCTAACAGATCACAGGCTGGTATCTCAAATGTATTGTCAAATGGCCTAGTTGGTTTCTGTTTGTTTTTTTAATCAAGGAAATTCCATTGTGTTTGAATTGTAAAATTAAAAAAAAAAATTGTTTAAAGTCACCATCAAAACACAACACAGCGTATAAATATAAACAGATACAATAAAATACTGATGTTTATAAACTGTTGTTGTGTTTTGATGGTAACTTTAAACATTTTGTTTTAATTCTGTGTGTTTTCTTGGTAGCAATTTAAATGTCCACATTAATCCAGAAAAACTCGGACTGTCACAGGATGCAATTGACATTTTAAATGTGTCTCCTAAAGGTTAGAAGGTACACAAAACTTTAGATATTATGTCAGGGTTTTATATTTTTCAGTCTTCAGTATATTGGATGGAACACCCCTTCAGTCTCACACTGATTTGCTGATTGCCATCAAGAGGCAAACTTCCACACAAAATTTGCTGAAACATACAGTGAGACTGGGTGAATGTTCTATTGAATACATAAAATAGGGATGTAGTGGACTGACAAAAATATAACATTCACGTTGGTTATCAAATACAACATGACGAAATATTTAATTTTAAACTTTATGCGTATAACATATACCACTGGTCTGAGGATAAGGAAGTTGACTCTCATTCAGAGTGCCACATGGAGGTGGAAGATCAGGACATGTTCCAAGCAGGTTGTAGCGGAGCCTGTTCATGCTGACACAGCTGAACTGGCAACTGAAATTCAAAACAAATGACAATAATTAAAAGAAAGAAAATCAAGATGTATGCCCTTTCCAGACTCTCTCTTTATGTCTTTGTTTCTCTCCTCTCCCTCTCTCGCTGCCTTTCTCTCTTTCCCTCCCTCACACAAACACACACACACACACACACACACACACACACCCCACACACACACACACCACACACACACACACACACACACACACACACACACTTCATTTGCATGCTGGAAAATATGTTAATAGAAAATTGGTGCATGACACCAGAAAACTGGAAGTGCAGACATGATTGTTGATAACACCATAACTAGGCATACTTGCTAAAAGCTGGTGATGATGTTCGCCAATTCTATCTGTGTGCCTGTCGATACCAAACAACTTGTAAAGGAATTTTAAAAGCATGAGTGTACTCTCCAAATACATCATTGTATATCTTGCCACATACTGCTAGGTTCTGGAATTAGGGCACAGGGAGCAGCTTTAATACTTGTATAATCTCCTATTAAAAAGGCAGCTTGATATGTGGACAAATTTTTTTCACGTCTCTGTAAGTTCTTATCTACAGTGTCTAAGAGTAAGCCTAGAGCAGTCCACATAGTACATACAGTTCATGTCTCTGTGTCACAGTGCCACACGCAGCAACTGCAAGGATTCTGATAAGCATGAATCTTTCTGGACAAGTAGTATTCTTCTTTGTTGCTGACTATATACACTGGGGATACACAACGGCAACGGCTGCATTTGTCTTCTCTTATCTAACGGTCACTTTGTTGCAGGTGAGTGTATTGTGCTATGAGTGCACAATTGGTGGTTAGTATACACGTTAATTTCTTAATGAAATGGCACACCTTGTTGCCAACAAGGGTGTCAGGGCTCACACCTCATTCAACATCATTGTTTATAAAAAAAGTCAAATTATTCTGTGCTGTGTTATCAAACCCAAAAAATCTGTAAATTCTATTGTTAGAGATGGTATTTTCTTAATGGATAATAATTGTTATGTGTCTGTCACTTGCCATATGTCCAATGTGCAAATGGCAGTAACAGGGGTCACTTTTCAATGTAAGAGGGTCTCAAAATTTATTTATATGTCCTGGATAATCTGTTCTCTAAACACCTTATTCCACTTTTTTGGGTTCACTCACTCTTTGGAAGTGTCTAGTCCACACCGTGACAGAACCGTCACTTTCGTTTCCTGGGTGTTATTTTAACCTGTGATTCTAACCTGCTAATAGCTAAGACTAAGCACATTACCATTTGGGTGCTTTGCTACACTCCAAGCTCAGTTAAACTTGTGTCAACTGATACATTTCTGCAGGAATGTATCCAGATATAACAGGATGTTCTCTAACAGGAGTGTAGTACATCATATTATAATTTGTACATACAGAAGAAGAATAGAAGACATACAAGGGCGAAAATGCTTGCATAATATTTTGAACCAGATGTACCCATTTTGCTCATGACACATTCAGAGTCGCGAACTGACTGCAAAATGACAGGAAGAGAACTGCACCACTGCACTGCGGTTCAGCTAAGGGTGGTATCCAGACTGCCAGCTGAAGCCGGCAGCCCGGATACCACCCTAGCTGAACCGCACCCTAACTCCAACACACAGCAAACCAAGAACGAAATCAGCCAATGTGGTAGTTCAACAACATAGTCGTAAACTCCTGAAGATGGGCATATTAATATCCGAAACATGTTGAGTATCTGAGAAGAAAAATAAAAATAGCAAGTGATATCTAGTTGGTTTTTTATTCTTTGGCTCCTCCCTAGAAGTTTAGCCGTTCCACACTGTATCTGCTATGTCTAGAAAATTTCTCTTCCTATGAGTACATGAGCATGGCATTGGTGTATTAGAAGTATGTACTTGCTACAGACATGGGAAACTTCACTGTAACATAAGGCGAAGCCCATAGTGCACCTGACCTGGCCTTATAAAATATCATGTGTCCAGTGACTTTTGTGCCACGCTGTATCTCCATAACAACTATTGACAATTTTGACAACCTCTTAATGGAGGCAAATGTCTCAAGACCATAACATACTGACATTTTGCTTTAAATTTTTAAAGAACTTTTTAAGAGGATTCAGATCATCTGTGATATAGTACTGCTGTGTTTCTGGGTTAATATTTCTCAACATTTCAAAGGAATCTGGTTCTTTTGAAGCATTAGTGGACACCAGCCCAGTGATACAGTGTTACATCCAGACATACAGACCTGAATGTTCACCTACATTGTTGTGGACACTTCAAGTGACTGTCATTTGCAGATTCTTCAACATTTGTCTCAAAACAACACAAACTCTTCTAAACAGGATAACTGACTGCAGAGTGAGCTGTTTCTCTTTACATGTTGTTTATCAATTTGAAGGTGATGATTCTGCTGTATACTGCTCATCTCCTGATTCATCTCATGTGGAAATGGAAGGTGGACCCAGACAGCTCGGCCATTCCGCTGCTGACTGCATTTGGAGACTTGTTGGGCTCCAGTCTGCTTGCATTGGCTTTCATGTTTCTTGACGCTGTTGATCAGCCACACGGTGGTTAGACGCAAAGAACTACCTAAACAGATGTTGACATTTAACAGCTGTGGTGTCCTGAATCCGATAAGGTAGGTTGAGGAACTGTGCTCTTTAAGACATCCCTGTTCCACTATACAGGTACAAAAGACATGGATAATTGCCAAGTATTATCTGCAGAAAATCCACTTTGAATGTGGTATTCTGTCTGCATTACAAAACAAGTTCCTTGTTTTAGTACTGAGAACTTTAATATATTCACTACCTATATAAAAGGACTGATGTTATTAACTTGGCTGTTGGTTTTCTCACAATTTGCCATATTTTCATTATCAGTATTTTATGCTTTACCGTTCAGTATACCATATTATATTTTAACCATAGCATTATCACATTTGTTTAAGCACTCTTTTTACCTTAAAATTTCCAACATCATAACCACATGGAACATGCTGCATCTGTAATCTCTCAGTTTTTCATCCTGTTACGTAGTGATGCTCTCTTTATGTGCCGCTATGGTACCGTAGCTTCTTCATGGCCACCAAAGTTTCAGTGCATAATGAAGCAAGTTATGCTGAACTCAGAGGATGTGTAATATCAACATGTTAAATATTTTGCTATGAAAATTCTGTTATCAGTACTGCATACTCTGGAGAAGGAGTTATTACTACTGTACTGCTGTGGTTTGAATTAGATTCACTAAATTATGCAAGTGTCTGCATTGGTCTCTTTAGTAGTAGGAAATAGTTCTTCAGTACTTCAGTGTGTGACATCCGGAGTACAGGGTTGTGAGAACTTAGGAGTGCTGGAATTTGTGGTGCATAAATGGTCCTTGTCTTGATTGCTTGCTGCTAGGATAAGACTGCGCACCATCGTTAGGCTCCAAGGGGCCTGAACACATTTAAGAAAATAATGGAATTGCAAAGTTTTTTTCACCAACGGGTCTCCACATTTGAAGATATATGAAGTGTTATCAGAGGCTGAACTAACAATTCATAAGTCTACTTACATGGATAAATATTTCCAGGTACAGATACTTTGAAATGTATAATAAGTATGTACGATTGTGGTGTATACTTTCGCACTTACAATCCTGTGAAATGTAAATATGTGACTTCCTTGCTAATAACATTGTTAAATGTTAGCAAATGACAACAAATTCGGTTTTATGCCTTTTGTGTACTCTCACTATCATTGCACATGACACATGAAAGACTGCATTATATTTGGCTATCATTACATTTCATAAACAATGTGTGTCATAATGGCGTTCAGCACCACCTAGAATATCTGAAACATTTCTGTTAATTTTAGAGTATATTTATTCCTATTATTATATAATGGTAAGACTGCATAATGTAATACTGAGGTTTTAATATATTAAACATACATGTGAATTTGAAGACTGAAGTAAAGTTTTCATTATTTAATCAGACAGAAGCTGTTTCAGATATTCAACACGTTTTTAAACCTAAATGACTTTGCCATCCCAAGGACTCCAATTTGCGAGACACTGCCATTTTTTTTGGAAACATGCTATGCTATGTTATTATGTAACTGAAATTCCATATTTATTAACAGAAAACATATTGTGACTGTCAGTGAAATGCTTCTGCAATCAAAAGTGGAGTAGTTAAAAGGGGCAATGTGAAAAGTACGTCCAAATGTACATCAGTGATGAATATTAATTAAATATCATCATTCTGTATAAACAACTGAAGCAATTTAATTTCTTCTTAGTAAGATAGGTTACTTGTAGATAAACAGTAATTGCTTCACACTTAGTTCCCAAATGTCTTGAAATATTTTTCAGTGCAGTTTGAATATGACTGTGATGTTCTGAATTTCCAGATGATAGGGAAGTGAGTACATTGCATTAGTGAGTACATTGCATTAATGAGTACATTGCATTAGTGAGTACATTGCATTAATGAGTACATTGCATTAGTGATTATATTGCATTAGTGAGTACATTGCATTAGTGAGTACATTGCATTAATGAGTACATTGCATTAGTGATTATATTGCATTAGTGAGTACATTGCATTAGTCCTAAAATCTTTAGCTTTAATTTACTGACATATTTGTAACAAGTTCTTTAACTAGTGTGACATGGAACGTGTACTGTAGTCTGCTTCATGTACGGTCATACTAAAATATGGGGCACAGAACTGAAGTGATTGCAGAAAACACTGATTTAATAGGTCAATGACAGGGACTCTGTATGTCAAGTGATCAAACTCTACTGTTTGATAAGTACTTAACTTATTGGTAATAGAGGCTGATATGGTGCTTGTTACATTGGAGTCTTCTTAAAATATGTTGTGAGGAACATAGGACTTAAGTCTTAATTGGGGTGGAATTTAAAATTCATGTAATTGGCGTGTGCATGATAGAAGCCTGAACTCAGGGTTCTGTTGGCACCACACCATTTTGGTCATGAAGGTCATCTGTAGTGAGATTCATTTAATGTTATTTTATGATTTGTATTGAACTGTATTATTGATATGCATTTGTTATGCCATTGATGTTTTGTTTGAAATGACAGAAATGAATTTGTAGCAAAACTTTTTTAGCCAACTGGGTGATATTTTACATGTGCCAGGAGTTTACACCACATACAAAAAGGAGAATAAATAAAGAAACCCAATCTGTAGAATTGTAGATTATTTGAACACAACTATGTCACAGTCCAGTTGTAGGATGAATTCCTCCTGATTGATTTCCTTCATAACTAGGTGCAGAGGGACCAAGTAAAAGGAACTGTTATGGTCCTGTCTTTACTGCTTTCTGATGCCAAGGCTCCTTCCTTCTGTATGTGTCTTCACGGTATGTTAGAGGTACTCTACAGATATACCTTCACTTAGTATACTTTGAGTGCAAGTCTCAGTGTTCATAAACATGTGGAAGAATAAAAAGTGAGTGCTAAACAGAGCACAACAATATTTAAGAGGTCTTTCAAAGAGTAAGCTCATTTACTCAATTATTATACCAACTACTGCACATATATAAAATTTATAAAATTTACACATCAAAACATTAAAAACGCTCCGACATGTTTCGGTCCTAGGACCATCATCAGGGAGCCGTATCATCCTTGCTAAAGTTACACTATAAAAAGTCAGATTAATTTCGCTGTACCAGTTGGGTATTGTGGCAGCATGCCATGTTGTGTAATGTTATGTTGCGAAGAGTGCCCTGCTACAGATGTGCATTCTGCATTTCTTTGCGTGATACTCAACGAAGCACAGAATGCACATCCGTAGCAGGGAACTCTTCGCAACATAACATTACACAACACGGCATGCTGCCACAATACCCAACTGGTATAGTGAAATTAATGTGACTTTTTATAGTGTAACTTTAGCAAGGATGATACGGCTCCCTGATGATGGTCCTAGGACCGAAACACGTCGGAGCGTTTTAATGTTTTAATGTGTAAATTTGATAAATTTTATATATGTGCAGTAGTTGGTATAATAATTGAGTAACTCAACAACATGCACGGTGTAACAACGAAAATAAGTAAGCTCATTTTTATGTCAGTGCCTCTACACCGTGAGAGACACTTATTGCATTAGAAATGTTGGCTCTTAAGGATGAGCCTGACTGCTCCATAAATGGTTTGGGTAATCATACACACACAAGAAGCTGCTTCTTGTGTGAACATTTTTATAAATACAGAGCAAAAAGATAAAAAGGTATTTAAAGTGATCTAGTCAAATAGGTTGAAATGTGCTGGGCATCTGGCACACAGGGGAGAGAGGAGAAATATATAAAAAGTGAATGAGAACCCCCAAAAAAAGAGAGACAATTTAAAGGCACTTGAATAGGATGGAGAATGCTATTAAAATGGGTTTAAAGAAACTGTTTGCGATGGTGTGGACTAGGTGTATCTGATTGAGGTTAGGAATCAACAGCAGGCTTTTGTGAACATGGTAGTGAAAACTCAGTTTACATGAAGTTTGGGGAATTTGTGGCTAGCTGAGCAACTACTACTATTTGCTACATGGAATTAGCTATTTTATATGTTAAAAATTTTCAAACAAAATCAAGTTTTGGGGGTTAAGAACTGAAATAGATTCAGGACATGCACTTAAGTGCTCCATGTTTAATCTGACATGATGTGCCTGTGTGGATGGCTTTCACTGTGGGCGCTGTAAGCTGTAGATGGATGCCGAGCATGTGCGACAGCCATGCGCTAAGACAACGATGTGTTCTGGTATGAATAGTGTGAGTATGCACAGCAGCAGCAGAACATTTTGAGCAAAGGAGCCGTACTAACTGCATGGAGCAGAGTTCTTCCTGAGAAGCTAACAGTTCTGTAGCTAGGCAAGAAATTCCCCACATTTTATAGCACTTAAAATTTTTTCCCCATTCAACAGAGTCTGCCACCTGTCCCTGTCCTGAGCCACATCGATCCAGTCCATGTCTGTCCATCCCACTTCTGGAAGATGCATTTTAATATTGACCTCCCATCCATGCCTAGGTCTTCTAAGTGCTCTCTTTCCATCAAGTCTGAACACCAAACACCTGTATGCACCTCTCCTTCCCCATATACACCACAAAGGAACCAAAAGCTGCTTAAGAAGGTTTGTAATTCCTATTCAAGGTTCCGTGGCACATTCAGACTCTTAGAGCACAAGTAGGCTCGAATCTTGGTCAGTATACTGACAACACTGACTGAAGTTTATCGTTATCTTCCTCATTCCCTCCAGTAAAATGCCGAAGTTGTGCCTTAAATTAGACACTGACCATTTCCTTAAAGTTCATTTTTCACTGATAACCAAACATTATAGCATGATGTAGCCAACACATCATTAAATGAACCACAGATAATGAATAACACCATTTCAGTGTCACACGTTAGCAGACGTAATGGTAAATTTGTACCTGTGAACGTCAATAAAGCATATGTGGGAGGGGAGGTATGGCTCCATGCATTCTTAACTTTGGCGTTAGTTGGAAGTGAGCAGTCGGCTCCACATTCTGGCCACTTTATCTTCGGGGAAAGATCTCCCGGTTTGTTCTGAACAGGGGGCAGTTTGGAACTCAGAGCAGGCCTGCACATTTAGGGGAAGGTTCACTGGTTGATCTAAATTCGTAGCAAAAGCAAACGACGAGGAATTCCAGCATGGTGGTTACGTTGCGGTATGTATGAAGTGGAATGTTGTGGGAGAGGTGGGGAGATCTGAGGGAAAGAGACCACTTGGGAGACCCAGGAGTAGATGGGAGGAAAATATTAAATTGAATGTTTAAGAGATGAAATGGGGAGGGATGGATTGGGCTGATCTGGCTGAGGATATGGACGATGGCTTGCTGTTATGAACACGGTGAAGAGCCCTTGGGTTCCATAAAATGCGGGAATTTCTTGACTAGCTTCTAAGGAAGGACTCTGCTCCACGATGTTAGTCAGTCAGTTAGTTAAGACCGTGGATTTTGCAGTACGTACACAACTCCATTTCCACATTTTTCTGCCTTTTCCCATAACCTATAAATGTACTTTAGATTCATCAGTGCGACTCTTCAGTTTTTGACAGCAGTGCTCGTGAAGATTCCAGTCATGTGGGATGTGACGTCGTGGCCACTGGTAAATAGTTACTGTCGCTTCGGAGTGCTGTGCTGCCTCCATCTCCTTAGAAACAGAGTCACCGTCAAAGGTCTACGATGTACTCTGAGGATCAAGAAGTCGTTAGCAGCCAAACAAATGGATATTCCCAGCCACGAGGTGAGTCTCTGTTTCTTGCATTGTTCTGCGTGCAGGTTTATGTACCACAGGCAGAGTGTGGACAGATGTGTCGCCGAGCACGGTCACTGTTGTGATGTTCTGTGTCAGTGTGTGTGGCCCTCGGTTTTGCTATCTCACAGTCTTGATTTGTCTCAGGCTTAAATATCTCACGATGCCAGGCTACCGTCGCGGCGAAGTTCAGGTCTTCGGTCTTCTGGGACCTTACGCGGCGTAGGTCGGTAATTAATCGTCGACGTTTCTGGACAACCTATCGGTCCGTAGTCGAGGGTCAGGAAATCTCTGGAACGACAGTCCGATCCGAAACGTCAGTGACAAACTACCAACCTACACCTCGTAAAATTCCCAAACAGCGAAGATATGGTCCTGAAAAGTTAGGAGTTATCGTTTTGTTTGGGATGGCTTCAAAACTTTACAGAGTTCTTAAAATTTGGTCGTGATTAGTAATCATTACTGTACAATCCAGACAGTACTCCATTAGAGTTCGAGGTATTATGTCATTTGGACTGAAATATATAACAAATGGCGGCCAAGAACCCTGAACAAGAACCACAAAATTGTAACGTAACGTTGTCGCTGTCTGCGCTATTAAAGTTTTGTAAGAGGAGTGAAAGCGTAGGTCCTCTCATTCTTAACCTCGACACCAGATGACGGTGAGTGGTCAACACGACCCCGGGACCTCTTTACCCCCGGAAAAGAAAACCGGTAGCCATTTTATAGGAAATTTGGTGTGCCCCAAAGCTGGTCTGGACGTTTCGGAAAAGAGAAAATCTCACCTGCCGGGACACGAACCCATCACCATCCAGTCCGTAGCCTGGTCGCTACACTGACTGCGCAGCCCAAGCCCCCACAAAATTATACAGTCTCTATTTTTAAAAATTAGATTAGTTCGGTTTTTTTTGCCGTCTATTTGGGCAAATTCTTGTCATGATTTGCAAGAACAAACAAAATGAATGTTTCGCAAAAGGCAGCATTGTTATAGCTGTGTCTTAGAACATTGTTACAGCTTCTTTAGGTTTGCATTGTATGGATACTACTCTATACTGACATACGCCAATAATAGTGTGTCAGTAGACCGTGACTTTTTCTTTTCAACAATTACTTTCTTCCCCCTGTTATTGGGGACTACTTTTTACGTAATATGGCCTATTTATTTGTTGCTGCTCTTACAGTTACAGTGAATGCGAAGACCTGAAGACATATTTGTACGCCGGATACGACAAGGGCCCACTCTACAGTTAACATTACCAGGTAAACCCAGCAGTGTGCAGTGGATAGAGGCAGTTCCGGTTCGCCCTCCCCCATTGAGCTGATTGCCGCTCCTCGGGCTGACGGAGGGACGAGCAGACGGCAGTATGAACAGCTTCACAGTGCCATGAGCACACTGCTGTCCTGCCCAGCAATGGAGGTGTTTCGGTGGCCTAGAATAAGCAGATGACAAGCGAACGGTAAGTCAAAATCGTGGTGTATTCTGTTTTTCGCGGTTAGTGACCTACCAAACTCCTGTAACATGTCGGTGAATCCTGGCCTCATTTCCGGTTCCTAGCTATGATACATCTCTGTAATTTGGACGTAGTTGAAGAGAGATCGTCTGAGGCCATTTCTGTTTAAACGCTGTATTTCTTACTTATAAATCGGTGACAACTCACGGCAAGTGATACGAAGTAGGCCACCCAGTTCAAACTTTCCCTTCCCTGTATTCCGGCTTGGCTTACGTCAGTCCGGTTGTCTTTTAGTGAAAATGGAAGCGATTGGTTCTTCCGAAACGTTTTCAGCCGACTACATGACGTCACGTATGATGGTACGGAATTTATAACTTTTTAACTTGGAAACTTCAAAGACACTAGAAAATATTTTGTCTGAACTCTTTAAAGCCCAGTGGTTATTATATGAACCACCAGATTTAACACACGATTCCACGTTCTGCCCCACACAGCTGTATTTATATGTTTTGTGTGGATCTCAGAACAAACAGCGATTATTTCCCTATACAACATTAACTGACTGGTTTTTATAACCGAGAGGGAGAGTGTTTACTGCGCGGTACGGACTGAATGTTTATATACAATTCACGTCAAAATTAGTCATTGAGGGGTTAATTAATGGCGATTTGTTTCGACGGCAGAAGCGTGATAGTAGTTTTCTCCGTGTTCTTAATAGAGAATTTTCACGTTGTATCGGTTTTTTTTCCTGCTTAAAGAAGAGAAAATATTTTCTTACTTCTTACCGAGGGA
>Ga0123354_10005708_pt1 | contig 18204 bp, 11 predicted proteins | sample TergutLab28metaG_2_FD_97872 | JGI IMG/M metagenome (GOLD analysis project Ga0123354, IMG submission 97872) | Labiotermes labralis P4 segment gut microbial communities from Petit-Saut dam, French Guiana - Lab288 P4 | ecosystem: Host-associated > Arthropoda: Insects > Digestive system > Gut ...
GAGTGGACCCCGTTCCAGACCCACTACTACTCAGAAAATCTGGTAGCGCCGGGGATCGAACCCGGGACCTCTGTATCTGTAGCCAGAAACTCTGACCACTAGACCACAGAGGCGGTCCATGAACACATGGTAAAGAAACCAAAATCACAAAAGCAGCCAAATGAAGCAGGTACCTGAAACACCTCCTCCTCTTCCTTCATGTGTGGCAGGAAGTCAGATGTGAACTCATTCAGGGCTTCCTGCAACCTCATGCCAAATGCCATGCAGTCCTCTGACGATCTGCTTCTCATAGCAATTCCATCATCAATCAGAGAAATCATCTAAACGACAATACAACCAGAGTGAACAAGCAAAATCAGAAACAGCAAACTTAGCATTATAGTACTTGAAGCAGTGTGTGTAGTCACGGCAACGGTATGTCCCATGCATAAAAGTTAATGAGGCACTATATTCATGGAATAGCACAGGTTCAGTTTACAACTATACACAATGTATTTGGATCAGGTAAGTTTACAACAGCACATAATGTATTTGAATCAGGTAAGTTTACAACTGCATATAATGTATTTGGATCGGTTACATTTACAACTGCACATAATGTATTTGAATCAGTTAATTTTACAACTGCACACAATATATTTGGATCAGGCAAGTTTACAACTGCATATAACGTATTTGTAACAAACCATGATGACAGGCAATTAATACGTTTGCTACAAATACAGAATGTTTCTTTTCATCAACAACGAACTATGATCATCCCAGGTCACTTTATGAATCAAACACAAGTAGTTTCAGTACAGTATCAAGTACTGTACTGTACCATGTTATGCTTCACTTACAAATATCCAAAACCCTAAATGTCAGCATGAAATGTGCACATCATACGGTGGTACTAGCAATACATATAGTTAAAGAAAAGGTAAAGGTTAAGTTTTCCCCCTGCTCGTGAAAAAAGGAATGGAGAGGCATGGAGGTGTACCTCCATTCATTCTAAACCTCAGCACAAGATGGAGGTGAATGGTCAACTTCATACTCAGGCAGCTTTACCCCCAGGGAAAAGGTCATCGGTACCCACTGCAGAGGAGACTGTGCGGGCCTCACAGCTGGCATGGACAGCCTGGTGAAGACACTTCCAAGCCCCAAACCCCATGGTGTTTGATGTTCAACTGTATATTTATGGATGCATTTCTAAACAGTTTTGTTACAAGCATAGTTTTGCTCCATACACATGTAAATTAGACACAAATAACAAACCATTTACTCTTAACACATGTGGTTACTAGACACACTGTACCATAATGGCATGCCATTTGTAACTCCAGCCTTTCACCTGATTATCATCAAAGTTCAGAAGTGAGAACCTTTCCAGTGCTCCCAGGTGGGCACCAACTTCTTCTTCACTCCAGACATCTCAATGTTCAGTCACTTATATACTAACAAGTTCCAGAGATTACTAGCTGCATCCCACAGTTATTTTCCAGGTGTAAGAGTTGTGTACCAGGTTGCTGCAAAAAAAAACTGAATGGCTCTAGTGTATAATTGGGTCAAGGGTACCTTGGTTCAAAGTCCGTCTGCGGTGCTGTCGTCTCATCCTAATCGTCCTGATGGGTGTGGGGAGTGTCATCCCCTAGACTGTAGGTTCCCTTCCATGTTGCCAAGAGGGGCAAAGTGTATATGTTGGTATGTTGGGTGGTGTATTTGTGTGTGTGTCCCTTGCTGCATTGCACGTTAACTTACTCATATGTTTGGGAGAGGCAAAGTTTAGATGTTTGAATGTGTCTCTGTATGATACACATGAAGTTGAGTCCATGGGACACAAATGATACGTTTCCTTAACCGTGTGGTTGAAAACTCGGGGTGCTACTGATACACATGAAGCAAACACCTTGGGATGCAAATGATACACTCTCTTGACTGCGGGATGCAACTTGTACGTCCCCCAAAAGTTCAGCTTGGACAGCAAAAAATCCATGATGCAGGGACATATTCCAGGTTAATGGTGACAGGAAAGGTCAAACCTTGGTCACTAGGAAAGGCTAATATGAACAGGTTTAGGTGTGATGCAGGACTCAGCTGTTGATGGCCAGAAACTTGTGACATCACAGAAACATAACTCAGAACACATGTATTTATCTATTATGATAAATTCTGTTATGATTCTCTTTATCACTAACAGTGAGTAATCATACTGCTAGAGTGTGTAAAATGACAAGCAAAAGTGACTGGGATCAAAATTGGTCCCCCATCTCAAAACTGGTCTGCATGGACGCAGTTCTAACTCTGCTTGGATGACTGAATTGTGTGCTATCTAAATACCTGACAGTCTGTTTAAGCCACCATAATAAATGATCCATAATTTTGCATGCAATTTTTACTCCCCTCGGATTGAAATAGTTAAGGACCCACACAACAACAGTACTGCTTCTTCCAAGATGTGAGAAATTTTTAACTGCCTTTCACAGAAAAACAAACCCTTAATTAAGCATGTGATGTATGACAACTCGGTGTCAGAAACATAGTCATGAATTTACAGTGTCCCATACACATTTCCTATTACCACTGGGACACACATCGCTCCATGGGAAATATGTATGTGGAACAGATGTGGTTCTCAGAGTAAAACTGTTTAAAAAGGGTTGTACAGTTAAATGCCAGACCTTCTGCCAATACATTAAACATCAGACCTACCACAATGATGGCCAACTGAAACTGTGGCCTAGAAGAATCAAGAATAAATAACATCTCTCATTAATGTGTGATTTCAGACTTCCATCATGGTGTAAATGAGATGTGTTCTGTCGGGATTTTACGCAGCACAGAATGGTAGTTTGTTACCAATGTTTCAGGACAACCTATCAGACCTATCCTTAAGAGACAAGCAGTCCTGGTCCCGTCATCAAGAGTCAAGCAGTCCAGGGGAAACGATATGTTGTCCCAAAACGCTGGTAACAAACTACCATGCTATGTTGCCTTAACTCCCAAAAGAGCACAGATCTCATCTCACATCCAATAAAATCTTCCAGGGCTACCATGCTTGTCTCAGTATGACAAACATCATGAAAGACATCAGAGTGTTGTCTGATAAGAATCTAGACCAGACACAACAATCTTCAGGCTCCACTCACTAATGCCACCGGCTCACGCTCAGCTACAAGCTCTGGCCTTGAACAATCATGTAATTTGGGGCAGCTGGGCATCGAGTCATATCAGAACCATGATGACGGAGCCAGATTCGGTATCTGAAACACTGGTTAAATGACACTTCCTGATGTGGCTGGCTGCCCCAGAATTTGTTAAATTCAGTCACCACAAACGCTCCAAGATCTTCACCATCTCATGTTAATTAAATTGTAACGGGTTCAGGTATAGAACTACACTCACTAATGACAAGTCTCATTCTATGACATATATATAGCGAGCATACATACAATTTCACCATGGTTGACATAACAGAATAAAACAAGATGACCTTGCCACGCAATATGAATCACCTCCTGTACTGAAATGATAAACATCAGAACGGTTAAACTCACCTTACCAACACAATTGTTAGAATGACAATCACAAACAGCTACATTATCCACACAGAGTGACTTCAGCCGGGCTTGTAGTCTTTCAAGGATGATGCTGTTTTCAATATCTTCATGACACTTAACCTCAAAAAATATATCATGTAGGTGCTGAAGTAGTGCCTGCAGGGCAACGTTGCTAGTAAAGTCAGTTTCTCTGATCTGAAATAACATTATGTACATGCCTGGTTAATACTTACTCTACTGCAGAACTGACAGCTCGTAACAGTCTACCCTACCAACAATATCTGATGCTACACCAACCACACAACAAGGCTCTAAAATTCAATTAATGACTACCCTCACATCTATCACGAGAATTAGCACCACACTGGGTATGCACTTACCAAATAACAGTTTCACTGTGAACCAAATATGTCATCAAAATAATTCACAAAGGTTTAAACTTCAATACCATCAATAGCCAATATCAATAAAGAGCAGGAGACAAAATTTTGAAATTACACCTAACCAACCCCACAGTGCACTGTCTTTCAGATGCTAATAGCTGTGTCAACAAGTTGTGCACCACTTACTGAACCCAACATTCCTACAATGTTCACAACAGCCTGCCAATGGTCCCTATCCTGAACTGATGAATGCTGTCTGCATCCTCTGACCCAATTTCTTGTAGGATCCACTTTAATATTATTCTCCTACTGATGCCTAGGCTTTCATCCTCAGTTTTCTTATCAGAATTTTTTTATGAATTTCTCATCTCTCCCATGCATACTGGATGCCATCCAATCTCACTCTCCCTCACTTGATCACAATAATATTTTAGTGAAGGGTACAAACAACATAGTCCTTCATTACACAGTTTTCTCCAGCTCCCTACTGCTTTCTTTTACAACCATTTATTCTCCTCACAACCCTGCTCTGAAACACCACCTGTGTTCTTACAGAATGTGGGAGACCCAGCTGCATATCCACACAAAATTTTAGCTCCTTTTAAACCCTTCTAACAATTCCAAATAGCAGATTGGGGAAACAAAAGCTTCTGAATTAAACAGTAGCAAGAATTCCAAAATTTAACTTATTCTTTCTTAATTGCTGCATGCACGAAATTTTCATTTCTTCTTCTTGCTGTCAAATATTTAACCTCTGCCACAATTCTCAAGGACGTATTAGGTACCTTTGTGTTATTTTGTCCTTCAGTCTGACAATGACACATGAATATATACTTAATTTTCTGTGTTTTATCTCCAGACCAACCTCTCTACCAGCATTCAACAGACCTTCAGTGCTTCTCTTTATGGCATTTATGTTCATGCCCAACAAACTGAATCACCAGCACAGACTAGAAGCCAATGTGCCCCATTCCCACCTCATTTTCTTGGAACTTTGTAATGGTACATACTAAAGTAAAAATGAAAAGCAACAGCAACAAAGCTCTCACATGCTTCACAAACAGCCAAAATGTGGCATGTCTAATGGTCATCTACACAACTGTGTACAAATTTCAGTGCATGACAAGGTCTGGGAGGGCCCATTATATCAATCACAATGGCAACTGCTTCCCTCTAGGCTTCATAATGTCTGAATATTGCAGTAAATGTGGTTTTAACGGTTTCAACTGGGCAGTACGTGTTCAATGATAGCGGCTCACGCACACTGCATCATAGATAGGTACCGATTTAAGTACGTATTGGCAGTCAGAAAGATAAGAAAATGCTAACATTCAGATAACATAAACACCACAGACAATACTAGTGAAAACATTACACCATCTATCCTGTATATTACATGAGTGAAATAAGAAAATTGGCCATGAAATGACACAAGTACGCAGAAAAAAAAAATAGATGTTTATGCCGCACAAGTAAACTTTGCACTTCATACACAAATATCTCAGCTTCCAAAATACATATAAACCTCTGCCATCCCTCTGACACATCTGCATGAAGACATAGATATACAATCAATGTACAATCTCGCAAGCAAGGAAGATAAGATACATGAATTATGATACCTATCAACGCATACTTCACTCCTATTCTTTAAACACAAAATGTCATCACACCACAGTAGGCAAATTACAATGCAACAATATAACGCCTTAATTTACCTGTTCTAAATACACGTTTACAAGCTGTTTCATACGTAGATGTGGTATATAGAATACATTCACTTCCTCTGGTATCACTTGAGCCATTTGCACTAACATTCAGACAACATAAACACCACAGAGAATACTAGTGAAAACATTACACCATCTATCCTGTATATTACATGAGTGAAATAAGAAAATTGGCCATGAAATGACACAAGTACACAGAAAAAAAATAGACGTTTATGCTGCACAAGTAAACTTTGCACTTCATACACCAATATCTCATCTTCCAAAATACATATAAACCTCTGCCATCCCTCTGACACATCTGCATGAAGCTGTAGATATACAATCAATGTACGATTTCACAAGCAAGGAAGATAAGATAATAAAACACATTACATTGAATCTTATGCGTATTGGACCCTGCATCATCTTGATATTTGAATAAAGGTTGACAAACTAGATGACACTTGCTTTATTATCTACTGCTCAACGTGTTTCAGACGTTAATACATCCATCTTCAGGAGCTAGCGACTACTTGTTGCATTGTGTAGGCTGACTTGAGGCGTGCTGGTGTTATGTAGCGGGATTTTCTGTTGGTGATGTGGTATCCGAGTGTAGGCTGAAGTAGTGGTTCAGCCTACACTCGGATACCACATCACCAACAGAAAATCCCACTACATAACACCAGCACGCCTCAAGTCAGCCTACACAATGCAACAAGTAGTTGCTAGCTCCTGAAGATGGACGTATTAAAATCTGAAACATGTTGAGCAGTAGATAATAAAGCAAGTGTCATCTAGTTGGTCAACCTTTATTCAAACATTACATTGAGTTCAAAACAAAAAATCATTTTCAGGTACACACAACAGTTCAGTATGATCACAAAGACATAGCCAACTCCACGGAGACCAAATTTCTGGGACTAATAATTGATGAAACTTTATCTTGGAATCAACATATTGATACAATGGCAGCAAAAATTTGTTCTGCCTGCTATGTCTTAAGAAATCTACTACATATTGTCCCACAAACTACATTAAGGATAATTTATTATGCTCATATACACTCCATTTTAAGCTATGGTATAATTTTTGGGGGGGAACTCCACTAATGATAATAAATTATTTATCCTGCAAAAGAGAATTGTTAGAATTATATCCAACATAGGACCAAGAGTCTTGCAGGCAAGCGTTTAAAAATTTAAAAATTATGACGCTATATTCCCAATACATTTTCTCACTGATCCTTTTTACCATTGATAATAAACACCTATTTACCCACAACAATGAACTTTATAGTTACTCAACCAGGGACAGTGCCAACTTGCACCTACCAGCTGTTAAGCTGTCTAAATTCTATAAAGGTCCATTCATATCGGGTATTAAGGCTTTTAATCACCTACCTAACCATTTGAGACTTCTGGCTAGTGATGTGAAGTGTTTTAAAATAGCTCTTAAGAAATTTTTATGTCATCACTCTTTTTATACAATTAAGGAATTTTATGATTACAATGAGAACAAGCCCATATAAATCTATTTATAGGAGCTATGAACCTAACCAACTTTTATTATGAACTCTTTTGATAAATACATTATTGTGACTGGCATTATTGATTAATGTTCACTGCATATTGTATCTTATATCTGACCATTTCCGTATCCACATGGATATGGTTATCCTGTACGGATTTACGGAAAGTAAATAAATTAAATATAAATAAAAATATTAAACAAATACATGAATTATGACACCTATCAACGCATACTTCACTCCTACAAAAATGTCATCACACCACAGTAGGCAAATTACAATGCAACGATATAACGCCTTAATTTACCTGTTCTAAATACACGTTTACAAGCTGTTTCATACGTAGATGTGGTATATAAAATACATTCACTTCCTCTGGTATCACTTGAGCCATTTGCACGTTTCGTATTCGAGACGTATCTCTATAAGCACAGACCCGCACTGACCAGGTGGGCAGAACGATTGTGTCCAGATCGCGGATGCGAACACCAAACCCCCATTCCGTTGCGGAGCGATCTCGTTCACTAACAGACCAGTCGGTCTTTCCGTTCTACCAGTCCACGGGGCCCTTCGGTCACGCGTCTATCTCCAGCTCTAAATCACAGATCATCTAGTATAGCTTTAAATGATCTGTGGCTCTAGATGACCTGTGCCGTACACTAACACCCAATCACACAACAGCCACTATGCCGTAAACCATGGATCACAGTAAACTTTACCATTCAGTTCTCGGACCGCAAAGAGCGAAGGATCGAGCCACAAGGCAAGACAGAACATATACAATAGATTTAATATGGAAGTTACCATACGGACGCCAGCGCGTAAGTGACGTCGCCGAGCGACATTGCTACATCGCTGTGTAGTTAAAAACTTATTTTCTTTCCCGTGTGACTTCGCTCGACTGGATCCGTGGCCGAAACTGCTACGGATAGTTGCATACGACATGTTCTTGTAACACCTCCGACAGAAGGATTTCGGTCAAATTTCAAGTTACCATAACTCATTTCCCAGTTCCAGCAACATTATTTACCACCGCCGTTCAAATTAGTTACAAAAAGTCAATCTCATTCCCTTCTGACACGTTCGGATAGTCGCGAAAAGCGTCTTTTACATTCGTAATATCTGTGTGCCTTCGTAGGGCCCACATGTTATCAGCTCGATTCTCACTGGGCGGATTTTCGTATTTGCCTTTAGAAGCATCAATTATAATCTGCGAACAATATGCCAAATATTGCTACAACTGTAATGTACAAGAGGACCTCGGTGTATCGTGTCGCTGAGACTGGCACAGAAGCCTGCATATAACCAATCTCTTGGAATGAAAGGGTATTGGAATGTTTGGATAACAGAGGCACAAGGAGTTCAAAATATTTTGTAGTGCAACAATACTGAAGAGGAATCACTGTTGTATGTCCATGGCAACACATTTAATGGCTGCTCAACAATGCAAGTGATAACTCACTGTTGCATTTCCACAGCAATGATGTTACATGACCTCACCAGAAAAATTTTGCCCTGCACAAACTTCTGAATCATGCCACGTGCATATTTATCCTGTAAACTAGGTAATTCTTAATATCTCTCAACAGTGAGTGCACAAGTGTATGATACCCCCATGCTGTCTTCTAAATGGGATTCCAAGTATGTCACCTAAAAGAGGTCTCTAGGTCTTAATTCCCTTGCTGTAATGCATTTTTTATGTTAAAATGACGTGTCATTTTTTTAAGGTTTCATTACACACTCACTCCACTGCACAGAGTCCTTGAGAAGCTAACTGGTTCTCAGCTACTAAAGAAATTCCCTGCGTTTTGTGGAGCCTAAAAGTGCATCAACGCGTTTACAAGAGCCCGCCACCGGTCCCTATCCTGAACCAGATCAATCAAGTCCATGCCCCCCATCCCACTTCCTGAAGATCCATCTTAATATTACCCTCCCATCTATGCTTTGGTCTTCCGGGTGGTTTCTTTCCCACAGGCTCCCTCACCAAAACCCTGTAATCACCTCTCCTTTCCCTTGCATGCCCCACCCGCCTCCTTTTTCTCAATTTGATCATCCAAATAATATTTAGTGAGGTACAGAACAGTGAGCTCCTCATTATGTAGTTTTCTCCACTTCTCTGTAACCCCATCCCTCATAGGGCCCAATATTCTCCTCAGCACTCTATTCTCTTTAACACCCTCAGCATATGTCCCTCCCTCAATGTGAGTGCCATGTTTCACACCCATACAGAACAGGCAAAATTTTAGTTCTGTATACCTTAATCTTTATATTTTTGGATAGCAAACTGGAGTCAAAAGATTCTGCACCAAATTATACCAAGCATTCCCTGACTTCAAACTGCTCTTAATTTCTTCCTGGATAGAATTTTGATTCATCAAGGTTGTTCCTAATTATGTGAACTGTTCCACCCTTTCAAAGGAACTATTTATTATCATTACTTATATTGTGCCTTCGCCCTGCATTCTGATCTCAAGACATGACCATGTTTCACTAAAGACTTCAGTATTTTCACCTGACATATCAGGAAAGAAACGTAAGTTTCACATCTTGGCCTACATGTGCTATCATTGGATTTAACCCACTCTTGTTGACCATTTTGTCTTCAAACTTATATTTATACTCATGATTCCCTGTTTAGCTCACACTCCCAAATATTTATGCCCTCTTCTGGTGTCCTATCTGCTAGAGCAGAATAGAATACAGAAGGGTGGGCACCTCAGTGACCTAGGCACTATGACGGCTGTATTGATAACAGCTGTTACATTCAAGCATCTAGTAGCCCTGCACCTCAAAAAGAGTGCAATAACCAGCTGACATAGTAGTCCTCAGTATGATCTGGTTTCAACAAAGTCAACCTAGGTGCCTGAATTTTATTGTGGCCAAAGTCTCAATGTCACAAAGAACATGTGAGACTGTTTTCAGAAACCTGCTCGCCTCTATCACATTGTGGACTGTGTACCAGCCCCATTTTACAGATACCCTTTTAAGAGTGTCCTGTTAGCAGTACTGTCATTATTCATGGCTGGTTTCCGCTCAAGTTCAGTTATTCCCATGCCCCTTTGCAGATGGTTTTTTAAGACAGCCCTTTGCTTGCCTTTGTCCATGTATGGAATGCCAATACACCTCATGTTTCCTGTTCTTCCAGCCCCTGATCACTCCCCTGGCAACCTTCACAGATATGCCAAGGGCAGGCTGAGGTCCTGTAAGTGGATGTTAGGAGCTTTACCTAGCTAACTGATCTACTTTAACAACTTCTGACAAATTATTAAGCTCTGACTGTCCCTTTTCCAAAGGAATGGCTTATAAATTAGCCACTTATCAGTTTCACATTTTAGTATGCCCCTTGTAAAATGCCTCAAATTAACCCTCTGGCACTGAAATTAAATGCCTGGTGAGAGCTGCAAAAGAGCAGTTTAAATGAAATATGCCTAAAAAAGGCGATTACGTGCCATCACTTTAACTTGAGGCGCATGCGATATGAAAAATGCAGGGTGGTAGGAAAGCTTGAAAAATGTACCAACACTATCACAGAAGTCTTTTATTTGGCCATTAGGAAGTCTCTCCTATATGCCAGTAGTCATCAAGTAGATGACCTGTGTCCAAAACTGGCAGAGTGGAAGACAACTTTCTGGTGACAGTTTACAAAAGTAAGACATATGAGCACATGCCTTTGGAATTGGGACTGAAAAGGGTATCATTGTTTACAAAACGCGGATAAAATCCTGGTCGTTTCTGTAATGTTTATTTCATTTACGAATGTTACATACTCGTCAAATAACTCTGATGTAGCATTAGAGCATGGTTCATTAATTACATTTCAAATATTAAAGCCAAGTCTTAAAGTTCTGCTGAATTATTTTGCTTTAATACATTCAACATGTTCAGATGCATCTTGATTATCTCTTCTCCATGGCTGGGACCATAAATCATTATATTACAACAAGGGGCATGGGAAATTAAAGTTAAAAGAACATGAAATGCAAAACATAACTAGGCTATTGGTACTTACATGATATATATAAATATACTACCTAGAACAATACGCAAGAATTAAACAAACTGTAACTCAGTCCACTACAGAATATTCAGTCTCCAGATCACTTCTAATTTGTCTTTTCTTCAAGCAAATCCAAACCCTTCAGAACATTCATGGATGGCCTTGAGGAGGTAAATGCGCAACTTGTCATACGTTTCATAGACAGGAAGGTCTAGTTGATTGAAACTGAAATGAAAAATAAACATGTGCTGTAACAATGTGCCTATAAAACTGAAATAAAACGCTGCTGTACAAACGTCTTCACAGTCTGTTCCACAGCTACTAACAGAGGTTTACATAAACTGGCAGTACCCTCTTACTTATTATTGGAGCAGAGTCCTTCTCGAGAAGCTAACTGGTTCTCAGCTACTCAAGAAATTCCCCACATTTTACGGAACCGGAAGATGCATTACTGCGTGCACAAGAGCTCGCCACCTGTCCTTATCCGGAGACAAATCGATCCAGTCCCTGACCCCACATCCCAATTCCTGAAGATCCATCTTAATATTATCCTCACATCTATGCCTGGATCTTCCAAGTGGTCTATTTCCCTCAGGTTTCCCCACCAAAACCCTGTAAACACCTCTTCTCTCTTCCATGGCTGTATGATCTGCACAATAAAAATCAAATACTTAAAATCTTCAAAGTCTGAAACCAGATGTGTCGAAGTGTACAACTAGTACCAAAACTCCAGTCATTCATAATTCCTTGTATTTGTCCATACACATCTACAAACAGAATGAAATATTGTGTTACTTTAATGATGCTGTCAGTTTCTAACATTAAACAACACTGGTGGTAGATGAATGAGTATCGAATGGAATGATACTAACAGGAGACAAACCTGTTTCAATGCCACTCTGTCCATCACAAATCCCACATAAAGTGGAATTTAACATATGTCTCTAGAGTTACAGCCCTACCACTAACTCCCCATGTCACTGTAACAATAATTTTAATCAAACCCTAACCCCACTAAGAGTAAAGAATGGCATATTATGGTCACAGTTCCTTACCACACAGCACTGAACAAGGAGTACATGCTGCCATGACAACAGTAATGCTCAAAATGTTTGTAAGTCACACCTGCTCTCTTAAACATGTTATGACAACCACTAAGCCAGCTGAAATTCAAATTAAAAATGTGAATGTTGGGAAATCTTTGATTTTCAACCTGAGACGAAGGTTTCATACCATGTGTGCGCAGAGGGCAGTCGGTCAGTTGAACGATCATCACGATGGATCTGGAACTTCTGAACCCCATTCATGCCTTCGAGGGCTGCAAAACCTTGAAGTGGCACTTTGGAAGTTCCAGTCACAAACTGCAGGAACTTGGCACGGGCAGCCTGATCAAAAGAGCGCAGTGCACGCCAGAACCACTGAATCTGAAAAATGCATTTGACACTAGACAGTTTCACAATTCAACAACAGAAAACATAAAACTACAGCAGCAGCAAGGAGACACAAATATTACATAATATACAGCAAAATTCCCACAACCTTTATGTGTGAAATCCCATTGTGTTATGATAGTATGATATACAAAAATTACACCAATCAAAAAACAACTATGTTCAGAAAAGAGAGGTTTTTCGGTCTAAAAGAGTGACCATCTTACAACACAGGACAGCTCATTCTCAACCTCACAACAATTCTAAACAACACACAAAGAAAGACAATATACTACTCATACACTGTATTCCTCAGTGCATTACTTTTAGGGGCGTTTGCAAAATTGTGAAAGGCGAATATTAGCCTCATGTCTGTCCGCCCACCCATCTGTTCTTCCACGCAAAACAACTCGGTTCCCACTGTACGGATTTTCATGAAATTTGACATTTGAGTATTTTTTGAAAATGTGTTGAGAAAATTCAAGTTTCATTAAAATCTGACAAGAATAACAGGTACTTTACACGAAGACCGACATACATTTATGATCACGTCTCACTCAGTTCTTACAATAAGAAATGTTTCACACAAAAGTTGTACAGGAAATCAAAAATACATTTTATGTTCAGTAATTTTTTTTCAAAAATCACTTCATTTATGAGATCATGTGGAATGGTGGAGCTGGACAGGCCACAGATAACGACATAATATGATGCATCAGCTGTGCATGCTGGGTAACTAAGGCTACAAACACACACTCAGAATATTTAACACTTATTGCTTTTCCACAGCAACAATGGTTGCAGGAACACGCCTCAATGTTACATTATATGTACACTGCCTGACTTGTTAGAAGTGCCGTGAGCTGGAGAATCCCTTATCCTAGGTCAAGCATGTCACTCTTTCAGACACACAAACTCTGTTGTTTAACATACTTGTGTTCTGAATGATACAAAATTTTGTATATTAAACACCCTTAAAAATGAGATGAGTAACATCCGCCCTGTACTACTGCACATTGGAGCAGTGAAGACCAAGCAAGACACATGCATGGGAATCATGTGGGTGATGACACAAGGACACAAAAAAATCCAACCAAAATCAGGCAGGCCACAGGACCTCAGAATGCAGGTTTATCATGACGCATCATTCACAGCAAAAATGCAGCAACATGTGGCAGGCTGTACCACGTAACACTTGTTAACACGCGATGGGGTGATTTCAGAGCACGCAATTCCAACATGAGGTGCAAGAAGTGATTTTCAGGACTGAATGTAACAGCATTATTCAACCTAAACCCTGTTCAAGACCAGACTGCTATAGAGCATCTGAGTAAATTATTGCAACACACTGGCACAACACTTATAGTAAGTTGTTAGCTGACTGCTGAAGCCACGAGAATAATGTTAGGGGAAGAGTGCTTTATTCAACCACCAGTGGTAGCATGCAGGAAGCTGGGGACATGTGAGATGAACTGTTGCTGCAACATTTTTTGTAAAGATTTACTTATGATACACTTGGAAATCATGCAGCAAACTAACATTTGTCAGACTTCCTTTTAACTCTCAGCTCACCTTTTTAGCCGTACTATCAACCTTTCCTCAAGACTAAGTGCTGTGTATGAAACACAAACAAAAGCTTCCAGTACCAACAGTGCACTGCAATTCTGTCTCGGAAGTGGCTCCATAATTGAAGCTTGTGATCTGGAATTCCATCTGTGTGAACGATTTGGGTTTACCTGATTCCTCTCCAGGAGCACTGGTTGAAGGAATGAACCTTGGGTCTATCTTAGCACAAATATGAGGCATAGGATGGTGTCACTTGTGTGGGAGCATTCAAGACACCCTTGTGGCAGGAAGTGGTACAGGGGCGAGAAACACAAAATATTAAACAAACTGTGCATAGTATTACTTGCGGTACCACTCCAACATCAAACAGCAGGTGTCTGGACCAAGATTCAAACATCTGACCTATCAAATGTACTTGGCCTTGATATCCAATCTATTTGCCTGACGGACATCCACAGTCAGAATATACGATTGAATGCCTGAGAATTAAACCCAGTTCCATATGAATGTAAAGCCAGAGTGACAGCCACCACACCGTAACGTTCAGTACAGCAGAAAGGGTGAAAGTGAATGAGATGGACATGATGGAATAACAACCAGCCCTGCTTTGAAACAATACCTATAGCCTGAAATACCTAATTTCTTAAATTTCTCACACAATGACTCTCACCTGCAGGGATGTAGGTTGATATTTGTGGTACTCTGTGTTTGCTCTCAAGTCTTCAATATCCACATTGGGCAATCCTGAGATCAGCAACTCCAGCTCCTGCTCATTGAAGATCGATATCAGCCGTTTTGGGATGATGTCATAGAAACCTTCCAAAAAGGCATTGATCCTGTAATAAGACATGAAACATTGTTAACGCAATTTTTTACTGAACATATCCCACTCTCCCCACTTATTCACTGACATCTCCTACACAAATTTCACGCAGCATTTTCAGAACTGACCGAAAACACACCCCATTTTCTGTGTCATGCTTTCGATTCTCAGGTGGAGTATGCACATTTGGAATAACAATACAACCTCTTTGTATTATATACAACATCCTAACAGTTCCTCCCCCTGAGTGTCAATACATATCCCCTACCTACAAAACAGTCTGTCCTCAAACAGTGATCAGCATTCCCATTTCCATACCTCAATGTGTACTCTTCCACTCATTCAGCACCACCTATGGCCCCACCTAACCTCCTGTACTGCCACTAAATTTAAGTTACAATGCACTTTGCTATGTGTCTTGCTCTTAAACCTGAAACACAGAGATTCCTAACATTTCAAGTTCCAAATTTCTTGTCAATTTCCACTGCTAGCATCACATAAAATAGTCAGTCTTGAGTCCAATGTCACATATATTTTGTGAAATGCTGCTTCTTTTAATTTTTCTTTTTTACAGTGAGAGCTGTTAACTCCTACCAAGTTGGAGGATCACCACTTGTCAGATGCCTGCAACTCCTTAATTGTACATTCACTACTACACTCTTTAACCGAGTGGTGTCATGTCCATCCGCAGCCTGAAAATGTTGGGGTGTGTTCTTTTGTAACATTCGAATTGCAACATTAGACAATGAATTTACAGATGAAGGTGAGCTCTCTGCAATCTGTCACTTAGTTCAGAAGCTGTTATGGAGCTAAACGGACTTGGACACGATGATACCACAAGCCAATCCAAAGGTCCATGACTTAGTCATGGTAGTGTTGCTGCATATTATATCACATAAGGTGGAAATAACATAATGTCAATTGTGCCCATGATGAAGTTCCTCTCTTGAAGGTCTGAAGGCTGCGAAGAAGCTGGCAGGTGTACAAGCACCACAAGCATACTGAATGAACACTCACTGTTTACGAATGGCTCCAGTCATCTTCATCTGGCACACCAATCGTATGTAGTCCATCTTATTTTGCTCACATACTTGAATGTTGCGGCCGTTTGGAATCAGATCACGTACGTCTGTTACGCCAAACTCCTGGACCTATATTTCAACAGTGAAGACATTCACTGTCAGAACTGTTTTTAAAAGGAATAAAACTACCGTGTTCAAGTCAACATAATGAGCCACTTTCTCCAGTGTTATCACAATTAACTCACTTCTGCACTGAATGTCAGATCATAACCCAAGTCACTGACATGATGTTCCATCAGGTACACCAGACCCTGATAGAAGCTGTAGTCCTCACTCTCCATGTCAGTGTACTTGACGAGGATCCCGAGGATGTGTTTGTAGAATGACCGTGTAAAATAGCACTCCAGTAACTTGTTGTCATAAATTGCTTTAGCTGCAACACACAACACTCTGAATGTATCTACTGATCTGGCATAAAGAAATCAGCATTTATAAAGGAAAATTATTACACTCTTTACACTACTAACTTTGCTGCACTGAACATCAGAAAAGCCACAAGTTACACTTGTACTGGTCGCCAGAGAACAAAAGGTAAAGGTAAAGATTACCCTAGAACAGGCCATGAAGTACCAGAAGCAGAGTAGATGTATAGCTGTACACTTTAACCTTGGTGCTAGACAGGGGTGGGTCGTCAACAGCAAGCCCCAGCCACTTTACTCCCGGGTGAGGCTGGGTGGATCCAAGGGCCAGCCTGGGCAGGTGCGGAAAATCCCACCCCACCAGGATTCAATCCCCGTAATGTCCACCCTGTAGCGAGTTGCTGTACCAACTGAGCTATCACGGCCCACAGAATGCTGAATATAGTTATAAATATAGTAAGAATTTGGGAAGAGAATGCCACCAGTTAAAAGGAAGAACTACAGATGGTAGTGTCTAATGTACTTTCTCTAGAAGAACTAATGTAGTGATTGTACAGATCACCTAACAGACATTGTTTTCAAGAAAAAGGACTTAGCATTCGTAGGTCCATGCATCGTTAATATATTCTCAGAGTACAACCAACAAGATGCAACGTTTCTCAAATTTATTAATTTCTGTAAGACACTGCACATGTTTCAGGTGGTTTTTCTGTCCATCATCAGGAGCACAAAACTGTACATACAGTGTCAGACCGTTACTGCTGCCTGCTGCTAGCAAAAGGTAGCAGTAACGATCTGACAAATACCTGACGCTGTATGTGCAGTTTTGAGCTCCTGATGATGGATGGAAAAGCAGACTGAAATATGTACAGCGTCTTACAGAAATAAATAAATTTGAGAAACGCTGCATCTTGTTGATTGTACTCGGAGAAGAAATAGGATATCTGTGTCTATAAACAAATTTTCCAGCACTTTATGAGTATTCTGTTCAATTACCTTATCACCCATATCATTACTTTCAGTACTTTTTAAATGTTAACATATGTCAGCACTTTCTGCCTCACCATATACATTCCAGTTACAAGTAACCAGGAAATCAGCATTAACTTAATCATGTAAATTCCCTAAATTTTGATGTCAATCACTGTCATCTTTTCTATGTAATCAAAATGAAAACAATTGATATACAATGTAACAGGGTATTTAAAACAATTAAGCTTGGTGAAACTGACACACTGAATGCTCACAACTTTAAAATGAAACCTCCTACTTAGCCACATGCAAGTACTGTACACAGCAGTGCCCACGGATTCATGTATTATGTAGTGCTGTACTTACCAATGACTCTACCCACAAACTTGAAGTAACACAAGTGATTTGGGTTGCAGTGTGACGAGGAGTTGATCATATAAGTCACACGATCTCCAGGTGATGTTGTGAACAGAGCATACATGGGGTTGAATATTTCTCGTGATATTATCACGTACCACTCCCGCAGCAGACCTCCTGCATCTTGACCCTCTTCGCCTGTGAAGTTCAGAGTATTGCTATATCATCAACGTTTAACTTCAATTTATATAAGAACTACTCTCTTCTGGGTTATTAAGCAGCGTGTAGCAGTAATTTCTTACCGACATTTCAGGACAACACACAGCCCCCCCCCCCCCCCCCCCCCCCCCAAAAATTCTACCCCTTGTACGTGTAACACACACGCGAAAAATATATATCGTCAATCCTTACAAAACCCACCACAAAGAGCTCCCACACCATATTTTTTTCCTATGC